>Ga0224512_10000101_pt1 | contig 91477 bp, 127 predicted proteins | sample SF_May12_sed_USG_4_FD_169103 | JGI IMG/M metagenome (GOLD analysis project Ga0224512, IMG submission 169103) | Sediment microbial communities from San Francisco Bay, California, United States - SF_May12_sed_USGS_13 | ecosystem: Environmental > Aquatic > Marine > Sediment | place: USA... | reverse complement strand
GCGTTGATAGGAAGGTGGTGTAGATCACAAGCTTCGGCGAGTGGTGAGCCAGCCTTTACTAATAGACCAACACATCGGTTCAGCCACTTACATAGAGACTATGCGCGATGAATCATTTTCATTCATCAAGTGGAAAAATATACACGACTTGTACGATGATTTTATTTTTAATCACTCTAGCTAATGCTATGCATTTTTTATGTGATTTGAAATCTCCTAGTGGACACTACACTACAAAAAATAATGTTTCCTGGCAACATTTAATCTGCTTTTATAATTTTTGAATTGGAATAGAATTTACAAATTCATTATTTGTAATGTTTTTCAACAAAACATTGTTTGCAAATTTTACTTCCTACTCTAGTATTTAAGAATGAAATTTGTTCAGAATTTAATCGACCATGCTGTATTAGATTGATTAATTCTTCAGTTTCAATTATTTCAAATATTTCTTGACAATTACATTCTGTACATCCACAATTAATTTTTTCACCCATTACTTTACACTCCCAAAGTATCTTAAAAATAATATGTGGACATTGAAATAATGTTATAAGATCTGATTATTCTTTTTTTATTTTAACTTGTTTCTCTATTGTTTTCATACAATTATGACAAATCACAGATTTATCTGATAAATTACGTATGATCTCATTATTTTGAAATTCTGAATCATATGTTGCACCTATGACTACCTTGTTATTCCATACTTGATAATCTTCTTTCTTTTTCCCACAAACAAAACAATTCACAAATCTTCTCCAAAAAGAATGAACTTAAGGATATTGCTAAAGTTTGGGTAGATTCCCTGATTTGTCTAAATTTGATTTACAAACTTTACAATAAAGTCTAACTTCTGTTGATGGAAACTCTATTCCACAATTTTTACAAGTATAAAATTTCCTTTCACTCACAAATTTCTTAAAAGAAGAATGAACTTAAGCTTATGGATAGAGTTTGAAATGAAGACCTATCTTTAACACATAACTCTATGTATTATTTTTCTAATTCTATGTCCTTTTGAAGTTCATTTGGCAATCCAATCCACCATTCTTTTTGATTCTCAGACATCAAGCTAAATTGATCCAACTTGCTAATAGATCTGTTGGTTAAATCATCAAAGTAATTATTCAAGAAAATCTGACAAAACCTAGTCTTTCCAATATTTAATATCTGAAATATCGTTAACTTCTCTGATTTTTACAATCAACGTATCTCCTAATTTATTAAAAATTCGTTGACGTTTTTTATTTGTCAAAAACCATCCCAAAATAACATCTATTGGTAAAAGAAATGCTTTACCAAAACTACTAATCATAATTCCTTTTAAATTTGGTTTTCTTCCATCAATATTGATTATTTTCAAATTCATGATTTTTTTCCCAATTGTTTGACTCGTCTTGTATTCTAAAATAGTCCAATAAACAAAAAACAAAACACTAGTTGGAATGTATTGTATATTTTCCATCCAAAATGAATTTTCTTCAAGTTCATAATCTATTGAACCAAATGAAGCAAAAATTATTACCGTTGAAATGCTTGAAATAATGATAAAATCAATTAGCCATGCAAAGAATCTCTCACTCCATTTCGCTAAAACTATCTTAGATGGTGTATGTGAATTTGATTCATTCATGATTTATCTGTCCAATTCAAATTAATAAAATATGTTAATCATTAGCTAATACTCCTTCCAACATAGGTGATTTATTTGGGAAATTTGATGTATATTCATGAAAGCAAAGTTTGCCACATCTTGTATTTCCTGTGGAGACAAAATTCAACCTGGAAAAGAGATCTCAAAAAATAAAGATGAGAATTGGGTTCATAAGCACTGTGCTGAGGATTCAGAAGGATTGCCCTAGAAATTAATATCCCTCTTTTTTAAATAAATTTGAAATTATTTTTGGTATCAATTAATCCTCTTCAAGTGTTACTGTGGACATTTCGTAGAAATGAAAAAGATGTAGTGAATCTTTACACCACTCTATCACCTGTTATGCAAATGGCAACTGGTGGCTCTATGCTGAATTTTGGTTATTGGTCATCTAATCATACAGATCCTATTTCTGCTCAAAATAACCTATGTATGATTTTTGCAGAAATGGCAGAATTATCTTCGGCAAAACATGTAGCAGATGTTGGTAGTGGATTATCTGCTCCCTCAAAACTATGGCGAGATAAATTTCCAAACCTTGATTTGTATAATGTAAATATTAATTTCAACCAACTAAGTTTTCCTGGAATTCAGAAAAACATAGAATTCTTAAACGCTACTTCTACAAAACTACCCTTTACGAATGATTCAATTGATCGTGTATTGGCATTGGAATCTGCACAACATTTCAAACCCCTATCCCATTTTATATACGAGTCAAAAAGAATATTGGTAAAATCTGGATTACTAGTAGTTGCAATTCCTATAATAACTGAAAAATCGTCTTTTGGAAAATTGGGCGTGTTGAAATTTACTTGGTCGTCAGAACACTATACTCTGAATTATTTGAAACATCTTCTAAACTCTATAGGTTTTACCATTTCTGATGAACAATTCATTGGTTCAAATGTTTACCCTCCTCTTACAGATTACTATGTTGAAAATAGAGCACGACTAAAAAAATTAATTTTAGAAAATTATTCTCAATATGTTGAAAAAATTCTTTTCAAATCACTTTTAAAAATGAAAAAATCATCTGAAGAAAAAATAATTGATTATGTCTTGTTGAAATGTCGACTTTAGTTATACTCTGATGATGTTGCGAGAAAAAAGACAACAGTCAGTATGATGTGAAAATATATGACTAGGCATAAATAATAACTATTTCTATTTTTGAGTCTACTTCATCATCTGTGGTTTTCTCTGTGTTACTTTTTGGTTGTTGAAAAATATTTTTTCCATTTCATCAATCCCTATGATTATTTTTTCACCGCTAAAAAGTTCTAAAATTTCTTTTGACTTTTTTTCTCTTGATATTAAGAAGGGATTTTTGATAATTTTGCTTATCAAGTAAATCAATAAAAATTGTTCTAAATTTCAGATAATAGTATATTGCCATATACTGATCATGGGTAAAAAACCCTAATGCATTTTTCTGAATAGGAATGTAACCCATCTGTGATGATGACTCTGGGTTTTGTTTGTGTAACTTCTTTTCCATTTGTAAAAAACGAATTTGCATCATGACCTTGGGTTTGGAAAATGTGGATAATTATTTTTTGAATAAAATTTCAAATTGGTCTTCATATTTAAGAATTTTTTATATGGAATTATAAACAAAACTAGAGATAATTTGTTATTGAAAACAATAGTTTTTGGAATTTTTACAATTATTTTAATAGATAGTTTTAATGTTCAAAGACTTTTGATCACAGATCAGACTTAAATAAGTACTACAGATAGCATTTTAAAATTTTGGAAGTTTTTTATGAATAATGCCAATTACTTGAAATATACGATTTACTATTACAGCATATTGAAATTGATTAGGTTTTTATTTTTGATGTTTTAATTGATATTATCATGTCAAATCCTGACACTGCATTGAAATTGTATGGTGAAAAATGCAAAGAGTTACTTCATGAAGATGAGATCCGATTTGCAGGCATTGTTGATAAAGATGGTCAATTAATTGCTGGGGGATTTAAGGAAGGACTTGTTCCTCATGAAGGAGATGAGACTAAATTGCAGTCATTTTTGGAGTTTGTATCTAAAGCGTCCATTAGAAAAGAATATGATGAGAGTTTGGGACCAATTAATTACCTTGCTGCAAGACGAGATAAGGCAGTTTTGGTAAGTTTTCCATTCCCCATATCACAAATTCTCTTGTTGATATCTGCAGAACCAACTGCTAACATTGAATCTTTGGCAAAAAAAGTTGTTGAAATATTCACAGATGTTTCCTAAATCTGACAAAACCATTTGTAGAATTATTTAATTATGTCTGATCGAATTAGCATTAAAATATGAAATATTATTTTATGTTGTTTTCAGTGTTACTTCTTATTTCATTAAGTCTGAATTCTTTTGCAACTGTCATTAATTTCACAACTGATAAATCATTATATCATCTGGGGGACATCAAAATTACTGCCAATGTTAACTATGATTCTACAATACATCAATAATTATTCAAATTATAACTCCAAGTGAGAGTGGCCTGGCACATATAGACAATATGATTCCAAAAAATGATGGTACTTTTACTAAAACTCTTCATGCAGGTGGACCTACTTGGAATGAAAATGGAAAATATTCTATCAAAATCTCTTATGCTGAAAACCTTAAAAAATATATTGATTATGAAAAATTGTTAGAAGTTCACAATCAAGCAGTTTACAATCAAATCCTACATTGCCTAGTACAACTGAAAAAAAACCCAAACCATTGACTAATGATGAATCTGATATTTCCTTTATTTGATAAATCTCCACAATATTATATCTATAGATATACCCCGAATCTTAATACAGATCTTGGTTTGATTCACAATTTCCAGAAAAAACCATTTATGACATATTGGGATTTTCTACAGATGTTCCTAATTGGATAAAAATATATCCAAAAAATTGAGCTACTGGTGGAATCTCTGATTCTGAATTTATTTCAGGATTGGATTTTATGCTACAAAACAAGATCATAGTAATTCTAAATATTGATTATGTTCATTCTACTATTGCTGAGATTCCATCTTGGTTTAGAAATACTTCACATTGGTGGTCTACTGATTTAATTTCTCAACAAGAATTTATTAATTCCATAAAATTCCTTATTCAAAAAGATATATTTTGATTGAATAATTTAGAATGGTTTTAATTCTTTGCTGAAGAATTAATTTTATGAAAGCAACATTTGGTGAAGGATATTTTTGGCATATTGAATATTTATTAAATAAAACCAAAGGTGTAAAATCAACCCAAGTAGGATATATTGGTGGTCAACTGCCAAATCCTACTTATGAAGAAATTTATACTGATAAAACAGATCATGCAGAAGCAGTAGAAGTAGAATATGATCCTGACGAGATAACTTATGAAGAACTTCTTGATGTGTTTTGGAATAATCATAATCCTACAACTTTGAATCGTCAAGGATCTTATATTGGGAATCAATACTGTTCCGCAATTTTTGTTCATAATGAAGATCAAAAACAATTGCAGAAAAATCTAAACAAGAACTTGAGAAATCAGATAGATTTGAAAATCCTATAATATCTGAAATTGTTTCAACTCCTACATTTTACAAAGCTGAAGAGTATCATCAAAAATATTTTAAGAAACCGGGATTCTCTTAATTACTTTACAATTACTACGGGAATCTTGGATGTATGTATTACATAGTTTGACGTACTGCCAAAGAAAATCTCCTTAGCTGAACTTCTTCCTCGTGAACCCATTACTATCATATCAAATTTCTCTTTTCCATGTGCCATCTTGATAATATTGTATCCAATTTCACCTCTCATCAATTTTTCTTTGAATACAATTCCATTCTTTGCTGCTAGGATCTTGGCTTCTTCCATGATTTTTTTTACTTCTTTATTCAGTGCTTTTTCAACTGACCCCACTCCTTTGAATTCTGAATGTGGTGGTGCGTAAATGGAATAAACTCCTGTAATAATTGCACTACATTGCCTGGCCAAAGTAATTGCCATCTCAAGGCCTCTAATGGAGTTTTTTGATCCGTCTAATGGAACTAAAATTTTTGAAATTTTCCTCTGTATCACACAAACCTCGTATTTTTGAACTTAAAAAAGCTAATCCATATTATTAGTTTAAAAATTTAAAACCCGTAAATGTGCCTGATCGCCATTTTCATTAAATTTATCTACTGATTCAATCGAGCAAAAACAGTGGAAGAAAAATTTCTTCAAATTGATGAAAATAAAATTCGATATCTAGAATCTGGCAATTCTAAAAAAACACTTATACTAGTACATGGTTTGGGAGCATCAGCTGAAAGATGGAATAAAGTCATCCCTATTTTTGCAGAAAAATATCGTGTATTGGTCCCTGATCTAATTGGCTTTGGATATAGCGACAAACCCTTGGTGGATTACACTCCTGATTTCTTTTCATATTTTTTAAAAAAATTTTTCACTGCAACCAAAACTGAACATGCCAGTCTAATTGGCTCTTCATTAGGGGGACAAATATCTGCAGAATTCACTATGTCTAATCCTCAGGATGTAGAGAAACTAATTCTTATATCTCCTGCTGGAGTGATGGAGCATTCTACTCCTGCACTTGATGCATACATTATGGCTGCTTTGTATCCTAATGAACTAAATGTAAAAAAAGCATTTGAACTAATGGAAGGATCTGGAGAAGAGGTTCCTGAAGAAATTGTTAATGGTTTTATAGAACGAATGAAATTACCTAATGCAAAACTAGCTTTTATGTCCACTGTCTTAGGATTAAAAAATTCAAAATTAATTTCATCAAAACTTGAATCTATAATTGCTCCTACCTTAGTTATTTGGGGTGTTGATGATCCAGTAATTCCAATTGAAAATTCGGAGATTTTTATCTCCAAAATTCAGGATTGCCAACTTTTTAAAATGGAACGTTGTGGTCATACTCCATATGTTCAAGATCCGCATACTTTTTCAAGTAAAGTTTTAGAATTCTTAACCGATCCACTGATCATTTAAATATAACTATTTCCTATGATTACCAATGAATGGTAATCAAAACCTATATGATCCTAGTGAAATGTTCAAATCATGGATCCAAAAAAGTGGACGTGCTCAAGCAGAATTTATGAAAAGTTTTGGCGCTTTGATGACAAATCAACCTAGCCAAAAATTCGATCCTTTAGAAACACTCAAAGGAGTTTCTGCAAGTACTCGAAAAACTCAATCTAACATTATGGAGAACGTAGCATCAATGCAAAGTAAAAGCATGGATACCATGTTCAACATCGGACAAATGCTTCCGTCCTTCATGAATTGGGGTGCATACAAAACTACCATTAGTAGTAATGGACGAATCTCAATCCCTGAAGCTGAACGTAATGCACTTGGCTTGAGTGACGGTGACTTGGTTCAAGTTATCATCCTACCAATTGCAAAAAAATCAAAAAATAAGGAGGTGAAACAATGAGTAAAAATGAAACAACCGTAAATTCAAAAGATCTATTTTCTGCATATCAAGAAAATGTAGACAAAATCTTCAATGGTATCAAACAATCAGTACCTCAGTATCATCAATCAATTACTAACGTACAACAGGAATACCTACAAGCATATGAAAACGTAGTAGATTCAGCTATCACACTACAAAAGGAATATGTAAAGAAAACAGGTATTGCAGCAAATATTCCTGAAGCAACACTAAAAGTAATTCATGATACAACAGAAGAATTCGTAAAGGTAACTTCAATACAAAATCAAGTGGTACTTGCAACTATGGATGCAACACAACAAAACATCAAAACATTCAACGATAATGCAAAGTCATTTGCTGACCTAAACAGAAACATTCTACAATCTTGGATTTCTGTCTTCACTACAAAGAATAACTAGAAAGATTTTTTTATTCTTTTTCTTTTTTATGATCTTTCAGCTAACCATTGTCCCAGCTCAGGCAAAACTTTCTTTTGTGATAACGAGCTAGCAATCATCCCTACATGCCCTGTTGGATACATTCTCAATGTTTTGTCTTTACTTCCAATGGCATAATGTAAAGGCATACTACATTCAGGTGATACAAGATGATCTCCTACTGCAACTTGTGTAAATACTGGCATATTTATTTTTTTCAAATCAATCTTTTGCCCCGCTATGTACATCTTGTTTTGAATCAGTAAATTGTCTTGATAGATGTCTTTAATCCACTGTTTGAATAATTCTCCTGGGATTGGAGGTGTGTCTCCTAACCATTTTTCAACTCTAAGGAAATTATCTACAAATTTTTTGTTATCTATATTTTTGAAAAATTTAATATATTTTTCAATTCCCTGCTCAAATGGTTTGAGAACTGAAAAGCAATAATACATGAACTCAGGAGGCATATTTCCTATGATTTCAACCATTTTATCCACATCCATATGTTTTGCAAGATTACTAATTACAGTTGTATCACGCCATCCGTCAATTACAGGAGCAGTTGCAATGTAATTTTTTACACTTTCTGGATGCAAAGATGTGTAAGCTGTAGCAATAGTTGCTCCGGTGCAATATCCTTGCAATGAAATTTTTTCATTTGATGATTCATTTTTGATATATTCTACATAGGAATCCAAATACCCATTTACATAATCATCAAAATCAAGATACTTGTCCATGCTAGTAGGTGTTCCCCAATCTAGCATGTATACATCAAATCCTTGTTGAAGTAAATTTCTAACCCAACTTTTTTCTGGTTGAATATCAAGTATGTGATATCTGTTAATCAATGCATATGAAATAAGTAATGGTGTTTTTTGTTGTTTCTCAGTAATTGGTTTGTAATGTATTAATCTACTTTTGTCCATCATTTGTACTGTATCATGAGGAGTTACTTCCAAAACAATCTCATCAGGTGCTGCAACTAATTTTGGAGCATTAATTACATTTTTACTAAATTTTAAAATCTCTTCAATGATTTTTGGATCTACTCTTGACTCACTTTGCATTTTTCCTCATCTCCCTTTTCTTTAATTCTAATTCTAGTTTTCCAACTCTCTTTTTTAATGAATGCATCTCTTTATACACTTCGTCTATCTCTTCTTTACTTGGAAGATTAACTGATTGTAAAATCACATTAGCTATTTTATTCCAATGTTTGGTTAATTCAAGTTCTTTTGATACTAATTTTCCATAATTCTCTCCAAATTTCTCAGAATCAAATAATTCTGTAAAGTCATTATCAAATATGTCAATCCAAATTCGTTTGAATGCCTCTATTTGTTCAGCATTTTGAGGGACTTCTGGAGCTTTTAGATTTACTTTTTTTTGAGCAATTCCCCATGCTTCTGAGAGCTGTTTGTAGTATTGGGTTAGATATTTATTGAATTCCATCAAATCCTCATTAATTTCAATTAATTCAGTTGAAATTTTTTTAGAGTTTGCAGCAAATGCTCGCATTGGACCAATTGATGTGAGTGCTTGAGGCTTACTTGCCATCAAATGCATAATATCTGTCCAGAACAATGAAAGATGCTTAAACCGATCCGTCATCTCTTTGGTGGGCTCTAATCTGTCTTTAGGTTGCTCTGGTTGCACAAATATACATTATTACAGCTCGCAATAAATAGATCGATTGTAAATTTAGACTAATGGATAATGCTGAAGAGCTTGAAAAAATCTGTCAAAAAATTATAAAACTAGATCCTAAAATGCGTTCGGCAAGAATCATCAATAGTAGAGGTCATCTTACTGCTGGTGGAATGAAGAAAGGTGTCTTTTCACTTGAAGCCCAAAAACAAGACGAAATGATGTTCATGGAACTGGCACTACGTGTTAGAATGAGAAGGGAATTTGATCATGAATTTGGTGAAGTTCATTTTTCAATGTCTTACAGGGATAAGGTGATTGTAATGAGCTTTCCATTAAATAGTGATGATGTGTTACTTTTGTCATGTCAAAAAGACATAGATTTTGGAAAATTGCCTTTCAAAATTCTTAAAATCATTGAACCATTGAAAAAATCTCCAACAAAAACATTCTGAGCATAACTACTTTATTCAGTATTTTCAAATCACAATTATGACATTAAACCAGAACGTTGATTGGAATGAAATAGAATCACTCGTGAAAATACTTTCAAAAACTATTTCAAAATTACCGCGAACTTTTTCAAGTATAACTACTATTAGTAGAGGTGGATTGATTCCTTCGCGTTTACTTGCAGATCATCTTGGACTTGAAAAAATTCTCGTTGACAAAAAAAAGATATCTTCAGATTCTTTATTTGTTGATGATATTTTTGATACTGGTAATACATTTAACAAAATTATTTCAAAGGTTAATGATCCGTCGAAACTTGTCTTTGGTACATTATTTGCAAGACGTGGAAAAAATATCCTAAACAACTAATCTATGCGAGAAAAATAGATAATTCTGCATATGTTGTTTTTTCATGGGATAGATTGGAGTTTAAAAAATCTCATAGTTAATTCATGCATTGAGGGATGTTGCCTTCATGTCTTTTTTTGTAATCTGTAATTAATTTATTTTTTATTTCATCAAAATTCCCTTCTTCTCTAAATCTAATTCTAGTTGCTTTTGAAACACATTTTTTTTCTAGTGCTTCAGTTATGGATTTTTTCATGTTTTGAGAACCACCAATAAATAATATTTTGATATCTGCATGCATCATATACACGCCTGGTTTTTCAGGTATTTCGGAAAGTACTTTTTGATTATTATCTCGCCAGTCAGACCATTTGTTTTCTAACATTTCAATCATTGAGCATTTTTCTCAAGCCTGCACATCTATTTCTAATGGTGACTTCTGTCACTCCTGATGCCACGGAGATGTCTTTCTGGGATTTAATTTCTCCTGTACTGATACAAGCTAGATACAATGCAGCAGCTGCAATGCCCATTGGATCTTTTCCTGCAACAATGCCTATTGTTTTTGCTTGATTTAAAATCTCAATTGCCTTTCGTTTACTCTTCTCACTTAACTCTGCGATGCTTGCAATTCTTGAAACTCCTTTGACAGGATCAACTACTGGCATTTTTAATTCCAGTTCTCTAAAAATTAATCTATAACATCTTGCAACATCTTTTCTTCTAATGTTGATTCCTTTTGCAATATCATCTAGCGTTCTAGGTGTTTCTGTATTTCTGCATGATGCATAAAGACATGCTGCAACCAATCCTTGAATTGAACGACCTCTAACTAATTTTCTCTCCATTGCTTTTCTGTAAATATAAGCTGCTTTCTCTACTACTGCATCAGTTAATGCAAGTTTGTCTTTCAATTTATCCATTTCATTTAGAGCTTGTCTGAGATTTCTGTCTGCAGATGAATGTGCTTGTGTTCTACTATCCCAAGTTCTTAATCTTTCAATAGAACTCCTCACACTTGCAGATAGTGGTTTACCTGTAGAATCTTTGTTAGCAGCTCCAATCACTGTTGATAATCCCATGTCGTGCATTGTCAGCGATGTTCCAGCTCCTACTCTAGTTCTATTTGTCTCATCATTTGAAAAAGAACGCCATTCAGCACCTGTATCTGCAATTTTATCAGTAACTACAAATCCACATTTACCACAAAACAATTCTCCTGTGTCTTGATCTGTAACCATTTTTTGATTTCCACAAGATGGACATTTTGGCCCTGAGATCATTGTGTTTTTAAGCATAATGAGAATTAATTGTCTAATTACCTTATTATCCGTTTTACCTAATTTCTGCAGGTTAATTGTGTGTAGGTTAAGCTAATACCTATTCTCATTATTTAGGACATAAATGTGTTTTTTTGAATTTAACTCAATAGACAATTTGCATATGTTGGTGTGTATGGATATTTTGAAATGACTTTTTCGATAAAATCTTTATAATTATTAACTACTGTGCAATTTGGTTTTCATTATGTGCTCTTTCAATATGTGATATGGGTTCTTGGTGTTCTCCAAGATTTCCACATCCTACTCCCATCCCAGTCAATGCGAGTGCATCATTTAGGAAATATTGCAAAACTTTGAAAAATTGTTTTAATGGATTTGTATGATCCTCCAAATTACTCTATACTGCCCCTTTCATCTTTAGAGTTGAAATGTTATTTGGTGCAATCTCTAAAATATAGTCATAAATTATGATTGCCTGGTTATAATTTCCGTTAGCAAATAGATCTTTTGCTTGATTAAACATCACTTCTGCTTCTTTCTCTGTTTGTGCAAAACCAGTCACTGTAACAATTGATGAACTAAGCAAAACTATGACTAAAAAATGAAGGATTAATATTATATCTTTTTCGATATTTTGCCGTTTTAGATATAATTTATTTTTATTTTATACCAAGTATGCTCTGTTTTTACATAACTGAGCATTTGTTATTGTTAGAAAATCTTTAATTTATTCATAGATACGTCTTTTGTATTGAAAAAAGTTGGAGTGGGAGAAATAATATATGATTTACGAAAAAAAATACACGAAATCAAATATGATTTGAATCAATTGGGTGAGTCCCCATCTGAAATCCCAGAAATGATTACTTCTGCAAACTTGTTGCGTTCAAATGAATTCTTATTAAAAACAAATGAAAAGAAAACTGAATTAGTTTCTACCTATGAACAGTATTCTGAGGCTTTAGAGGCGATGCTTTCATCTGTTTTTGAGATACAAAAAGATCTCAAAGAAATTCTCAAAACACAATCCTCTATGATTACTACCAAAAAAAAGAAACCCTCAAAATCAAAAAACACTAAAAAATAATCCTATTTTGATAGATGAATAATATCACCTGCAATTATTTTGCTTGTTTTATTTTTATCTGATACAATCAATGCTCCATCATCATCAATTTTGATTGCCTCTCCTTTAATTTTTTTCTCTATTGTGCTGAGTTCTACTTTCTTTCCAATTGTAGATGATCTTTTTGTCCACTCTGAAATAATATTTTTTGTTTGCTTTGTATTCAGTAATTCATAAATTTTTTCTAATTCTACTAAAAATGTCTGAACTAATATTTTTGGTTTCACTTTCTTTGTTTGTTCACTTAGCGAAGTCACTCCATAAAAATTGGGTGTATCTTTGAGCGTTTTTTCAATCTGTTTTACATCTACATCAAAATTTATCCCAACCCCTAAAACTAAACTTTCGATCTTGTTTGATTCTAGGGATACATCGACTAACATTCCTGCAACTTTTTTACCCTTTATTGTCAAATCATTTGGCCATTTTAATTCTGGTTTGATCTTGAATGTTTTTTCTATGGCATAAGATAATGCAAGTGATGATGCAATTGGAAATAGGGTTGTAATTGAAATATCGAATTTTGGTTGTAAAATTATTGAAAACCAAATACCTCCTTTAGGTGAAACCCATTTTCTTCCTAGTCTCCCTTTTCCTCCTGTCTGTTTTGCTGCAACAATTATTGTTCCATCAATTGCAGAGTCTTCTGACATCTTTACTGCTTGGCTTTGAGTGGAATCTATTGAATCAAAATAATATGCATTCTTGCCAATCTTTTTTGTTTTTAACCCTGATGTAATCTCCCAAGGTAAAAGAGCATCAGAATTTGATATAATCTTATATCCTAACTTTTGTTTTGATTCTACAGTGTATCCTAACTCTTGAATTTTTTTTATCTGTTTCCATATTGCCACTCTGCTAATTCTTAGGACATCACTCAAATCTTGACCTGACAAATATTCGGTATTGTGTGTCTGCAAAAATGTTAGTACCTTTACTAATCCTGGACTATCAAATGAATTGTAAATCAATTAAGTTCTGTTTTAATTCCGAGTATAAAATGTGAACTAGAATCCAATATCAATATCAAATCCACCATCATCCGTACCTCCGTCCATACTTCCACCATCCATTCCTGCATCTCCTCCATCTGACATACTTTCTGCTGGAACATAATCTGACATTGCCATACCCATCATGCTAAACATCATTGAAAACATCATCATATCCATGACTCCAAAGAACATCATTGTTGGTAAAAATGACTTGTTCTCATCCATACATTGTTTCATTTTTTCTTTATCACCTGTTTTGTAAATTTGAGACATTTCATTCCATCTTGTTTGTAATCTGTGGATACATTCATCTACTTCTTTAGAACCTTTTTCGGTAACATTCATCTCTATTTTCTTTCCTAGCCAACCTTTTCTCTCTACAACCTCGATTAACCCTCTGTTTTCTAATTGCTCTAAAATTTTATTCAATTCGTCACCTTCAATTTGGGTAGTTTTTTGGATTTTTTCAAATTTTTTAATTCCGTGTTTAATTGCACCCAAAACTATGATGTCTTTTGGCTCTTCTTCCACACTATTTTCCTTTTTTCATGCCTAAAAAATTCTTTGCTTTAAGTAAAATTTCAAAAATTATATTCTGCAACTGTATTCTATTTTTATGGAACAAGATAAATACACTGATGAACAAATTCGTGATTTTCTTTCAATGAAAAAAGTTACAGTTATTGGAATGTCTAAAAATTCTTCCAAAGCAGCACACTATGTACCAAAATATCTTTCTGAGAACGGATATGACATTATGCCTGTGAATCCTACCTCTGATGAAATATTGGGTAAAAAATGCTATGACTTTGTTTCAAAAATTGAAGCAGAAATTGACATTGTAGATATTTTTCGACCATCAGATCAAGTTTTATCTGTAATACAAGATGCAATCAAGAAAAAACCCAAAGTAATATGGCTTCAAGAAGGAATCCATAATTCTGAAGCAGAAGAACTAGCTCGAAAAGAAGGGATCCATGTTGTTTTCAATAGATGCATGCTTGCAGAACATCAGAGATTGATGAAGTAATGACCTTTGAAAATTTTTACAATGATTTACTTGATTTGGTAAAAAAATATGAAAATCAAAACATTCCTTTAAAGATTGAACAAGATCTTGAAAATAATATCATCAAAATCTTTGGTGAGAAAATCAATTCTCTGACAAGAGCAAAAAATGGTCTCAATGATGTAACTGAACTTGCATATGCTTCAGCTGAGTATCATCCATATTGGAATATTCTTTACAATTCTTCTGAAATTGTAAATAGTGTGTTAGATAAGTGGAAAAGTACTCTATCTGAAGAAGATTTGTCTGATATTGATTGGGCATTAAAAGAACTTGAACAAACACTTGAAAAAATCAAAAATAAAAAATCTACCAATTCCAGGCAGGGATAAATATTCTCAACTGAGAATTATGTCATGCTATGGCAAATTATCTGTCCAATAGCAGGAATGCTTGGAATATCTAGATTAGGATACCAATTATACAAAATGATTCCAACCAAGGAGACGAGCAGATATTTCACAACAGTTTGTAGAAAATATACAGAGAAAGAATCTAAACCTATATTTCAAGCCATTTGTGCTTACAAATTGTAAAGTAGAATAAAAAAAATCCTAGTTTAGGAGTGTCTCTTTGATTCTTAACAGGATTGCTTCCCGACCAAAATCGTCAGATTGTTCTTTGTGTATTATTTCTTGTTTCATGTATGTCATATACACATTAATGATATTAAACCACACCTATATACTAAATATACAAAATCAATATTTTTCATAATTAAAGTAAGAGTTTTTGATATCATACATGTGGCACATCTGGTAAGAATGAATATTTTCTTTTAAAATGCACCAAGGGAAGTTAAATCATTCCGAGAGGATGATTTGAAGATGATGGTTTTCGTTTCCCTTGGCTAATTAGTAATACAAACGTCATTGATATTTATCACTTCTTTATCAAAATTGCCGATTTCACAATAATCTTTCCCTCTTTAGTAATTATCAATTACGTCTTATCTTTGCACTTGTCACAAAGAGGAATTGTAGTTATTCCAATATCGTTTCTATCAATTTCTTAGTACCAATTCAATTCCTGAAGTGTGGCATTTGTGACATAATCCTTTCATGGAGATTAAGTCATGTCTCTGTGGATTTGAATCGTTTTACTTGAAATTTGGTTCGATCTGGGTCAAAATTTGATACTGGCTAGATGGCATTAGTTAGAAATCTCAAACTGAGTCTGTTGGTGTTGTGCAAAATGGCATAATTACAGAGTATGCAAATCTAAGAGATTATGTGATTCTGTTGATCGCATTTTGTCAAGAAAAGTTAAACATCATTCTACTCGTACATCAATATGGGATTTGAACCCACAATCCGAGGAAGGAATGGTTTTTCAAACCATCGGCATACCATCCTTGGCAAAGCCGTTGAGTTTGATTATAAAATCTCTATTTAAGTCAGGAACAAAAAAAAAACCTAAATTTGATCGAATATTACTCTAAAACCTGACCATAAAAATTGGCTTAATTGGCAAAACCAATACTGGAAAAACCACCTTCTTTAATTCTGCAACATTATCATCTGAAGAAATTTCATCTTATCCCTTTACTACCAAATCACCTGTGTCTGGAATTGCACATGCCATTACATTATGTGTTCACCCAGAATTTAAAATTCAAGATAACCCAAACAATTCAAAATGTCTTGACGGGTGGCGCTATATTCCAATAGAATTGATAGATTTACCTGGACTAATCAAAGATGCTTGGAAAGGTAAAGGATTGGGAAATCAATTCTTGTCAATCGCTGCTCAATCAGATGCTTTACTTCATGTTGTAGATGCATCTGGCGGAATTGATTCTACTGGAAAAATCACCGAAATTGGAATTGGTGATCCAATCTCTGATTTTGCAGATATTGAAGAGGAATTGATCATGTGGTATCATAAAATTTTGGAAGGAAATAGGGAGAAGGTATCAAAACTAATCCGAACAGGAACTGATATTTCTGATGCTATCACTGATTTGTATCGCGGAATTGGAGTAAACAAGAATCATGTTAAAGAAACATTTTTGATAACAGGATTGGAGGAAAGGGACTTTGATAATTTTGATATGGTAGATAGCAAGAAATTTGCTTCTCATTTGAGAAAAATTTCTAAACCTACATTGATTGTAGCAAACAAAGTTGATGTCGAAGGAGCAGATAAAAATTTTGCAAGACTCAGAGAGCGTTACAATGATTCTATAGTTATTCCAGTTAGCGGTGATAGTGAATTTAGTCTAAGACGTGCAGAGCAGAAAGGATTGATAAAATATTCCTCAGGTTCTGAGCAATTTGAAATCATCAAATCTGAGGATCTAAATGAGAAACAAATCAATGCACTCAATTTTATCAAAAAAGGTATAATGGGAGAATATATGAGAACTGGAGTCCAATTTGCAATTAATGTTGCAGTATTCAAACTACTCAAAATGAACTCTATTTATCCAGTGGCTGATGAAACAAATCTTACTGATAAAAAGGGACGAGTTCTACCCGATTTGATATTGTTAAAAGAAGGTGCAACAATAAGTGATCTTGCCAAGGAAATTCACACTGACCTAACTAAGGGATTACTCTATGGAAAAGATTTACGATATAACCTAAGATTGCCTGTTGATTACCAACTAAGAGATAGAGATGTTGTATCTCTAGTTAGCGCAGGAAAAAATAACTAATCTTTTTTCTTGCTTCTCGGCTTTGTTCTCAATACTGCCTTGCAGCAAATGCACCTAGTGTCCTCAACTGACAAAAATATTCCACAAAATGTGCATCTTTTCTGTCCAATTTCATATCTGATTTTGTTTGGAACTGGCTCTGCTCTATGCATAGTGCATATTCCTCTGCATGTTCTACCCATTAATCTCACCTCCAATAATTTTCTTAATCTCCTTTGTTCTGTCTCTGATTGTTACTGCACTAATTCCAGAAACTTCGGAAATTTTCAACTGTGATGCTTTTTCTTTATTCATTACTGCGGCTAAATGTATAGCTGCTGCCATGGCCATTGGATTTTTACTTGTTGAAATATTGCTTTTTTGAGCAATACTGAGAATTTTAAAGGCTAGTCTCTCTGTTTTCTCAGAAATGTTTACTGCTTTTGCAAGCCTTGTTACAAATTCTATTGGATTGTATGATTGGGGATTAACATCCAATTCTTTTGCTAGAAATCTATAGACTCTCTGTACATTTTTTTTCTTTATGTTACCTGCGTCTGCAATATCCTGAAGAGTTCTTGGAGTATTTGTTAGTCTACATGCAATGTATACCGTAGCACAAAGCGTATCTGTTGTCGAACGTCCAGCAAGAATTCTTTTTGCCGCTATTTTTCTAAACAAGTATGCTGTATGTTCCACCACTGATTCGGGTAACCCAAGTTTTGGGCTAATCCCATCTAATAATGTAAATGCCTTTTGAAATGATTTTATCGAATTTACGGATCTACTGTTTCTATCCCACATTCTGAGGCGATAAAACATTCTACGATTTTCACTAGAGAGTAACTTTCCTGTGGAATCTTTATTTTTTGATTCTATGATTGTTGATAATCCCATATCTATCATTTTCAAAGAAATTTTTCCACCCACTCTACTGTTTGTTTGATATTCCGCTGGTGACATACCTATGGTCTCAGAGGCAGTACTAACAGTTCTCTCAGAAGAAACTACTCCACAATTACTACATGCAATTTCACCTGTGTATTCATCTGTAATGATACTTTTCAGCTTGCATCCTTTTTGATGGACTATTTTCGTTATCATTTTTTTCTCCCAAATGATACCCAGCACTCCTCACATGACATTCCAAACTCGAAAGATTCAATTTTTTCATAACCACATATTATACAAATTCTTATTTCTTGATTTACTATTTGTAATGATTCTTTTTCTTCCTTATTTTGAATTATTTGCTGTCTCATGCTTAGACTATGGCTCAAAATTATATAAGATGAAAATAATTTCTTAACTAGTGCTAATGTATGCGTAAAATCATTAAAAAATTCTTATAATTTAGCACTAGGACTTTTTTTAATTTTTAGATATATATCAAAAACTGCTAAAATAGTATATAATGCCTCATATTGTGTTTGGTGAAAGAATTGATCTTGATGATTTCTCAGAAAAGTTTGCAGAAATATTTCAAAGAGACCCAATTTTGATTAAGGTTACTAACATTTTTGTGGACAAGGAGAAACTTACTGCGCTGTTACCTGCAGTTGTAAGATCTGAAAAACATCAGCAGTTTTTGATAGAAATTTCAACACGAAAATCAAAAACAACCATTAGGTTATACCCTAACACTGATCCTGAAAAGACTGATGGTGTGAAATTTTCTATGGCCCTGCTTGCAGAACAAATCATGAGTCACTATCCAAACTTTCAGATAATACAGACAAATCTATCTAATTATCTATCTATGGTGATTAAAAATTGAAAAGTTTTACAATGGAGCGTTGCTCATCATTATCTCAAAACAAGATTTTTCAAATAAGCACTGATGTTGAGAATTTTCATAATGTCATGCCTGAATATTTCAAATCACTTAAAATAATAAAAGAAAACCATTATGGGAACATTGTTATTGAAAAATTAAATTTCTTAAAATTCCCTTAACAATTAAAACAAAACATCTGATTATCAAACCAAACGTACATGAAATTCATATTTTAAGTGGCCCTACTAGTGGTACTGTTTTTACTGAAACATACATTCAATCAGGGAACGGAACAATAATTTCTATACATGTAAAATTAGTTCTTAATGGATTTTTTAGGTTATTTGGATTTTTAGAGAATTATCTTAAAAATAAAATGACTGCCACCATGGGCAAATTTATCATTGCTGCTGAAAAATTTGAATCTTCTATTAACCATTTCCAAAATTAGCACTCTGCCATTTTGTTAGCACCTGCATAAATACCAAAAAACCAAAATCAGATTATGGCTAGAACTGCAGTAATAATTGGTGCTGGTGTTGGCGGCTTGACAACTGGAGCTCTACTCTCAAAACAAGGCCATTCAGTCAGAATTTTAGAAAAATCATCTAAATTGGGGGGCAGAACTGCCTCTATGAAATATCGCAATCATATTCTAGACAATGGCTTTCATATAATGCCATTTTACAAAAAATCTGCAATTTTTAGTATTTTAAAAGAAATTGGAATTGAATCTAGATTGAAATTGGTTAAAGTTGATGAAATTGCATTTCATTCTGAGAGTAGATTTCATAAATATCCTAAAGGAATGGGTGACTTACTACGACTTTCGCTAATACCCTTTAAGAGCAGAATTAGATTGCTGAAACTTTTACTCCCTATGGCATTTTCATCTATTGAACAAACAGAGCAATGGGATGACAAATCATTAACTGAAATTACAAAGAATCTTGATCCTGACACAAATGCTTTTTTTGAGGCAGTCTGCATACTGGCATTTGCTGACACTGCTGAACATATTTCGTTGGGTGAATTTGCAAGAACAATTATCCGCGCAAATCCTTTCAAAGGAGGTACAAGTGAATTTGCATATCCTGATGATGGTGGTTATGATTCTATTTCAAGAGTTTTAGCAGATTATATTGTTGAAAATAATGGAACCATCGAAACAAATCATTCTGTGAAAAAAATTGTCATTGAGAATTCTAGAGTAGTTGGAATTATAGAAAATGATGGAACTTTTTTTAAATCTGACTGTGTTGTGGTGTCTTATCCTGCGTATATTGCTCTCAATCAATTATTTGATGATAATGTAATTGACAGACAATTTGTTGAAAAAATAAATCGCTTAGATAAAAAAACTGCTGTAGTTGAGGTTCATTTCGCACTAAACTCCAAAATTGATTCCCGTCAAGTTATTTTTCCTGTTGGAAATCAATTCACAACAAAAGGAATTTTCTTTATATCCAACATTACTCCATCTGTTTCTCCAAAAGGAGAACACTTGATCATTGCCGGTACTCCTGTTGATCCTTCTGTAGCAGATGAACCTGTAAAAATTAAAGAAATCGTAGAAAAAATGAAGGATGAAATTTCCTCAATTTATCCCGAATTTAATTCGTCATTGTTATGGGAAAGGCCAATGGCTTGGAAACTTGTAGAGTCCGTAGTCAAAGAACCGGGAATGGTTTGGAAATCAAAAATGCCTCATCAAATACCCGGGATTGAAGGTTTATTTTTTGTTGGTGACTCTACAATTAGTTATGGTATATGCACAGATTCTGCGGCACATAGCTCAATTTTATGCACACCTAAAATTCAATCCTACTTAAAATCTTAAATTTTCCATTATAATTTTCTTAGTATTTTTGGAATATCTTCAAGGCATGTATCTCGAATTATCTGAGCATCAAGCTTTGGAATTTTTTCTGCTTGTACAGCTCTTCCGCCAATTACTATTGGAATTTTATATTGATCTTTGATCTTTTTTACTAGTCTTTGTCCTGCTAGTAAGTTATCTTCTATTGTAATTGAAATTAGTACTGCGTCAGGTTTATCATTTTCAATAAATGTTAGAATTGATTCTGTTGGGATTGATGTCCCAATATTGTATACTTTGTATCCTTTAATGGATAGATATGTTTCTAACACATCACATCCTAAATGGTGTTCTTCGCCCAATGGAACACAGATTAGAATTTTTTCCTTGTTTCTAGAACCTGAAACTTTATCCATAATTATTTTTACCAAAGTTAGTGCAATGTTACTTGCTACATGCTCTGTGGCAATACTTATTTTGTTATTGGCCCAATCTTCCCCAATTTGATACATTACGGGTTTGAGAATTTTGTCAAAAAAATCTGATGTATTAAATATTTTTACGTATTCTTCAAAAATTTTAACACATTCTTGAATATTTCCATCTGTTAATTTTTTGTATAATTGCTTCTTTGATTTTTTGCTTGCATCTTCTCTTTTTCTAATGTCTTTTGGATTAAATGATGCAAGAACTGATAAAACTTTAGGATCATCTCTATAGTCTACTGGTATGTCATCTTTTACTACTTCTGATGCCTTGCCAAGATATTTTATAATCTCTTGTTTTGATGTACTCTTTTTTGAATTCCAGACACTCTTTACCAGATAAAGATATTGGTCAGACTTTACTTTTTTAGATCTAATGTATACCATTATTTTGGTTTTGATAATTCCTATATAACTAATGCTAACTAATTTGAATGGTGCTAATTAATCTCAAAACTATTTCTTTGCTTTAATAAAATCTACTATGGACAGTATCTCTCCCATCTCGGCTAAATGGCCGTAACTCTTACCCTTGAGATTGGCTATGGGTTTATTGTTTATACTGATGAATAACAAATTGCCATCATTCAACGGAATCGATATTCTTTTAATTTTTTCATATGATGTAATTGAGTACAGTCCTGAACCTACTATGTCGGTGATTCTAAAATTTTCTTCCCATCCCTCCATGGCTCGTGAAATGGTCTGTTTGGTTTCTTCAAGTGGAACAATGTTTTTGACTCCTTTTCGTTGACTGTTCCAAAGAATTTCTCCATTCTTATCACAAACAGCTGCAAATCTAATTGACTCATTAAAATCCATAAGCATATTGAGAAGTTGTTCGTACTTGTCCACGTAGTATGTATTCTATTTCTGTTAATAAATATTCTAAATTTTCAATCTAGTGATAAATTATTAAAATCATGAATATTTTTTAATGTTTTATAAATAATTGATTCCATAAACTTACTGTTTTTTAGTAATGTGTGATTTGAAGTAATTTTCATTCAAATGTATTGACAAAATCCACAATTGACATAATTTTTCCCATCTCCACTAATCTTCCATAACTTTTCTTTTTGGTCTTCTTTAATGGCTCATTATCAACACTTACAAACAAAAGATGAAATGCATCTATTGGGATAGTGATTCTTTTTATTTTTTCAAAAGATGTTATATGATACATGGCTCTTCCAAGTTCACTTCTGTCTTCTAATTTTGAACGATCAATCCAATCAATCGCTTCACGTATTAATGCTTTTTTTGTCTCTGCTAGAGGTACCTTTAATTTGACATCGTTTCTTTTACTGTGCCACAATATCTCCCCTGTCGTACTGCTGATTGCAGCAAGCCTTATGGAATTGTTGTAATCCATCAGCATGTCGAGAAGTTTTTCATAACGCCTCATTAATTTAAGTAATAACTCAAAGAATAAAAACAATTGGATGAATGCACTATGAAAATTTTAAAGGGTTAACTTATATCTTATTTTGAAATTAAATAACCATGGATGCTCCCTATACTGATTTTGTAGGTCAAGTATGGACAGAATTTCCTCAACTTGCAGAATGGCATAATTTGGATAAATCTATTCTTCCTCTTTGGAATTTAGATAAATTTGTGGAGGCCGGTTACCATAATTTTTCAGCTGAAAGAAAGGCTTTGTTTCATGTTAGTAAACTAATTGAAGATTATGCTCAAAAAAATAGTCAGCCATTGCTTGCATCTTTTGAAGAGATTAAAAGATACAAATTTGTTGAGAAAAGATATCAGGAAATGATAAAGACAATCCCAAAAATTTGGGTTATCGCAAATTTTGGAAAAACAGAATTTAAAACTCCTCCAAAAATTCAAGTGTTGAATTGTGGAAATACGAATCTAGCAAAAGTTTGGACTGTAATTACAAGAGGACCTTATGGCCCATTTGGTTTGATTGCAGAAGAATTTGAAGATGGAATGTTTAGAGGATTTTTTACACTTAATCCAAATGTTTGTAGATATGCCCTAAAGATAATGGGTAAAACACTTGGCGCAAAATTCACCATTCAATAAATCATATTATCATTTAATAATAAAAGATGTATGAGAAATCCTTATTTATTTTTAGGCGAGATTTAAGATTAGATGATAATACTGGGTTAATTAAATCACTCACGAATTCTAAAACTGTAATTCCTTGTTTTATTTATGATGATAATTTACTAAAAAATTTAAACGATTCTAAATTTAGGTGGAATTTTCTTGCAGAATCATTATTGGATTTAGATTTGGATTTAAAAAAGAAAAAAACTTCACTTCAAATATTTCAGGGAAATTCTAATTTGATTGTAAATGAAATTATTGCAAAACATGATGTTGATGCGGTATTTGTAAATACTGATTTTTCAAACTATTCTAAAAATAGGGACGTAAAAATTAATCAAATTTGTAAACAAAATAATATTGATTTTAATTGTTCATTGGATTTTCTTCTACACAATCCAAATGAAATCAAAACAAACGATGAAAAACCATACATGATTTATTCACATTTTTACAAAAAGGTTCGTCAATTTTCTGTTAGATCATCTTCAAAAAATTCTAAAAAAAATTATTTCAATGAGAAAATTTCTAATATACAAATTAAAATTCCCTCTATTAAAAAACCAGAAATTCCAGGCGGTCGAAAGAAAGGCTTGAAAATCATAAAAAATTTAGAAAAATTCATAGATTACAAAAAATTCCGAGATTTCCCAGGACTTGGCCATACTACAACATTATCTGCACATAACAAATTTGGAACTTTATCAATAAGGGAGATTTATCATGAAATAGAACAACAACTTGGCTCGGAACATATCTTGATGGGTGGGATTTACTGGAGAGAATTTTTCAACTATATTTTATTCCATTTTCCATGGTCTCAAAATAAATCGTTTAGGAAAAAATTCCAAAAAATTCAATGGTCAAAATCTAAAGAGAATTTTTCTGCCTGGACTAACGGTAAAACTGGCTTTCCAATTGTTGATGCCGGAATGAGACAAATCAATCAGTCTGGATTTATGCATAACCGAGTCAGAATGATAGTTGCGTCATTTCTGACAAAAGATCTCCATATTGATTGGAGATGGGGGGAGCGATATTTTGCTAAAAGACTTGTGGATTATGATCCTGCTGTAAATGTTGGTAATTGGCAATGGGCTGCATCCACTGGCTGTGATGCAGTTCCATATTTTCGAATTTTCAATCCATGGCTACAACAAGAAAAATTTGATGCTAATTGTACCTATATCAAGAAATGGATTCCTGAATTACATGGAATTCCCTCTAAAACAATCCATAATTTGTGGAAAGATTTCCCAAGTGATATAGACTATGTGAAACCAATAGTGATTCATAAAATAGAATCTGAAAAAACAAAAGTTATGTTTAAGTCACAAAAATAATTCATTAAGAATTTCCTTTAAAATAGTTTTAGCACCATTTTAAAAATAGGATGTGGTTAAAATTCAATAAAAACCATTAATTATCATGAAACAAAATAATTTTGTTAGTTCATGCCAGCATTTTTTTAAAATAACAGATCAGATTACTGGAGAAATCGTTTGTCGTAATTGTGCTGAAGTATTATCAGAAAAAATAATTGATTTTGGACCCGAAAATCAAAATCGATCTATGGAAGATTATCAAAATGGGGCAAGAACAGGACAAAAAATTTCATTAAAGATGGCTGATATGGGGCTTTCTACAACAATTCAATCTCAAAACAGGGATTCATCTGGGAAAATACTTTCAGTCAAAAACAAACAATCCTTTCATCGCTTAAGAATGTGGGATAGAAACAGTAAATCTGCCCTTACAAAACAATCCTTTATCAAAGTATTTACTTTTCTTGATGGAATTCGCTCAAAACTTGGGTTACCCGAACATGTTGTAGAAAAATCAGCGTATTTGTTTAGAAAAGTGGAACAGAAAAAATTACTCGCAGGTCGTTCAAATCTAGTAATTCTTTGTGCAGTGGTATACATGGCATGTGGAATTACTGACACTCCAAGAACTTTGACAGATATTGGAGATGCAGCCGGTATCAAAAAGAAGGTTATACAGCGTACATATCGTCTCCTATGTCGTAATCTTGATGTTCATTCAGTATCGTATAGCCCAAGTGAATTTGTATCACGTATTTCAAGTGAAGCTAAAATTTCAGAAAAAACTATGCGTGATGCAAGAAAGATCTTGGAATTTAGTCAGAAAGTTGGGATAAATTATGGAAAACACCCAATGTCCATGGCAGCAGCTGCAGTATATCTTGCAATCAAAAAAAATGATGAGAGAATTTCACAAACATTCATTTCTCAAATATCTGGAATTAGTGCTGTAACTATTCGCAATAGAGTAAAAGAGGTTGAAATGGCTCAAAAGAAAAATGTTACCACTAGAAAATAAATTTATCACTATGTTAAATATCACGATTAACCAAACAATTCATGGCTGAAGAACAAGAATGGGCAAATTTGCTTGCAGAAATTTTTGAAAAACTCACTCAAAAACATGCCTCAATAACATATGAGTTTGAGGATCTTTCAATGAATGGAAGAATTGAAAAAGAAGGCAAAGTTATCCCAACAGGTACAGTTTCCCTTACTGGAAAACTGACAATTACTGCAAAGTAGGTATATGTGAAATGAAAGATTTTCAATTACCTGCTTATTTTTTATCCTATTTGGAACGTGGTTCCCTCAAAGTCACTTGTGATGGTGAGCCTTCTGTTGATTTCATTGCACAAGATGATTTAAGAATTATCAACGTTCTTGACATTCCAATTGAAATAACAAGCAGACCTGGTCTAATTAAACAATTATCTGAAGCAAAAGATCTTGCAAAGAATTTGCAACAACAAAAAATAACTCTTGAAATTAGACTAAAAGGAGAAACCGTTCTTAAGCTGGGTGAAAAGGCAAACCCTAAACTTGCAAAAATAATAACACTCAGTAACCATATAGAAATAACCGATCTGAAAAAATTAAAAAAATTAAGTGATGTGTTTTAATTGAAAGATAATTTAATGGAAACTGATCAAATTAATCCGGAAAGTATGTCTCATAATTCATCATCTTTTCAAAGTTTAAAGAATAAGCCTTACAGTATTATGGTTACAGGTTCTACAGGATTTATTGGTTCTAGGTTGATATCAAATCTTACAAAAAATGGCTATTCTGTAAAAGGCATGTCGAGAAGAAAAATGCCCCAAACCTCAAATGTGAAATATGTTCAGGCCGATGTTTTTGAACCTGAAGAATTGGAACGTGCCCTAAATGGAATTGAGGTTGCATATTACCTACTTCATTCTATGGAGGGCAACAAAGAACAATGGAAGGAATTTGCTAATCGTGAAAAAATTCAAGCTCAGAATTTCTTAAAAGCCGCTACAAATGCTGGTGTAAAAAGGATAATCTATTTAGGCGGTCTTGTAAATGATAGTCTATCGTTATCACCACACATGAAAAGTAGAAAGGAAGTTGGTGAAATACTTGCATCTGGAGGCATTCCAGTAACTGAATTACGTGCATCTTTGATAATTGGATCTCAGGGTGGTTCCTATGCTATGCTCCGATATCTTGTAGAGAGATTACCTGTCATGGTCTGCCCCTCTTGGGTAAAGTCTTTAGCACAACCTATTGCTGTTGATGATGTAATAGAATACCTTAGGGGATGTATGGAAAAGCCTGAGACATCTGGTAATATCTATGAAATAGGTGGACCTGATAAAATAACTTATGAGGAATTGATGAGAGTATATGCCAAATATTTGGGGAAAAAACTTTTTGTGATACAAATTCCATTTTTGACAACTCGATTATCTTCGTACTGGGTTGATCTGATAACTCCTGTGAAAGCATCTCTTGCTAGACCTCTAATTGATAGTCTTGTTCATGATACTATAGTTACTGATGATTCTATATCTAAAATAATTCAAGTGTCTCTCAAATCAGTTATCGAATCAATTGACATAGCAACACAGGAAATTAGAGACAATCCACCTACAACACCGCTAAAGGAAGAACGTACTGGTTTCAAAATTAATCAAAAACTTCTGATGGCATCATTAATTGCAATGGCACTTATTGGAACTACATACTACTGGTTAGATGATAGATCTGAACTTTTTGAACCGATATGGCTTTTTGCCGGTATCATATGGTATGTTGCAATAATTACAGCAATAATTTTTATAAAAAGTAAAACCCGATTGGGATTTCTTATTGGTGGAATACTTTCTTGGGTAACTTTGGCATTTTGGTTATTTGATAACTTCTATGTGTTGTTTGATACATCACTAATAATGGATCAACCAAATGAATTAATCACTATCCGAAATTTCATTTGGACTGGCTTATCTGCACTTGCAGTTATTGCATCACATAATACTTTTCACAAAGTAATTGATTATCAATTCAAAGGAAAGCCAATTTGAGATTCATCCTTTTATTTTTTTAATTAGTTGTTTGCTCAAATTTTGAAAACGATATTCATTATTACCACTATAATATTTAGTTACCACTAGTTTAAATACTAAAGATGCACAAAGCAGTTATGACATCACAGTATAACAGTTTCTTGGAAGAGCTCTGGAATGAGTTTCCTGGATTGTCTGAAAAAGAAATTACAGATATAACAGATCATAATATTCTCTGGACTCTTGATGAATACATCAAGGCCGGATATGTTAATTTCAAAACAGGAAGAAAAGAACTATATCGACTAAGTATTTTGCTTGAAAATTTTGCTGTAAAGCATAATGTACCTTTATTGGCAACTTTTGAGACTGAAAAAAGATACAAGTACGTTGAGGACAGATATATTGAAATTCTTCAAAAAATTCCCAAAGCCTGGATTATAGGCAATTTCAATAATCCCTTCTTAGCTAAACAACCTCCAAAAACCGCTCAAGTGGTTAGCTGCGATGGAACAAATATTTCTGATATGTGGATTGTCGTGACAAAGAATTCAACTGGTCCATTTGGGTTAATAGCTGAAAATATGGGTGATGGTCAATACAGGGGATTTTTCTCAACCAATCCATCAGTAATTCAAAGATCAATAGATAATATTTCAAAATTCCTAAGGATTTCCATTGAAATTTAAAAAAACACCGATTATTTGAAATCACTCTGAAACCAGGTTCTTTTCAAATATTTTTGAAATATGTCAAAGATATTTTAATAATTAGACAAAAAAATGTCTCAACTTCATCTGATTAAAGCACTAGTGCCAAAATAATATTTTTAACTAATACAATAAATGTCAAAAAAATAATAATTACATATGGTTGATATTATTTGGGGTAATGGTTCCAGTGTTCTTACAAACAATTCATTCATTCTTCATGTAACCCATAGAAAAGATGGAAACAAATCCAATTACAAAGATCAAGAAAAAATTAGAATAATTTCTGCTGATATTCCTGGATTACCTAATAGCCAGAATGATTGGAATGAAGATATCATGAAAAAATCTGTGATTGATGCTTTTCTAAAATGTGAGGTAGACTCTAGGGATGATGCGGGTATATTGCTGGCTAAAGTTTCTCATTCTGGTGTTGGTGGATACTAGTGTGGACACCAAAAATTTTTGATTACTCTAAAATTAATTCTATGAATATTAATTCTATAAATATTGATTCTCTGATAAATGGAAAAGTTCCGGCAATAATCATTCAGAATGTATATGATAAAAAAATGTGCAAAAAAATAGTTGATAGATTAAATTTTGAAAAATCTACCTTCCTAAATGGTGAGTCTAATCACATAGGGCCCTTTTTAATGTCATATGCTACCAGAAGAAATGACTATTTTGATGATGCTAAAAAACATGAAAAAATATTTGAATCTGTTTTCTCTCAATTAAAATCACCTACAATCAAAATACGTGAAGCAATTGGAGATATTTTACCCGATTATTCAATATCTTCTGCAAAGGAATTGAAAAAATTCTACTCTTGCTGCATAATACGAATTCATAAAAAAGGAAAACTGATTCCAATTCACAAGGATGATGTGAAATATGAGGGAATAGAATTTGGTGTATCAAAAATTGATCATCAAATTTCATGTGTACTTCATTTGCAAGAATCTGAAAGTGGAGGGGATGTAATTATCTTCAAGAAAAAATGGGTGAAAGAAAATGAGAAATTTAGAAATATTGACTTTGGATATTCGTCCCAATTAGTAAAATCAACTGAATTCTGTAAAATACCAAATCTTAAATCAGGAGATCTTGTACTTATCAATCCTAATTATTATCATATGGTTACAAAAATCACTGGAAATTCACCTAGAATCACTCTTGGAATGTTTTTAGGAATTTTTGAAAAAGAAAATAGCATTATTGCATGGGCATGATGTGAAATTCAACGATTGCGCATTTCATTATATTGTTATAGTCGTAAAAATGATTCACTAGGTACTTTGAGATTTTCAAATTTCTCTAGCTGGATAATTTTTGCTAATATCTCTATTCCATCTATAGTTCTGATGCTTGGTTTACTAAAAAATGAATTTGCATCAACTGCAAAAATTTGATTTTTCTTCACTGATTTAAGAGAATTCCAACTTTCATTTCTTTTTAAAACATTCTTGTATTCCAAAATTGTTCGGTTTACATCAAAGCCACATGGCATCATGATAATGACGTCTGGATCTGCATTAATTACTTCCTGCAAATCTAGACGTCTTGAGTGTTCTCCTGTTTTACTTATCATGTTAATTCCTCCAGCAATCTCTATCATCTCGGGAACCCAATGACCTGCAGTAAAAAATGGCTCAATCCATTCTATTGCAAGAACTTTTGGTTTTTCATCATTCTGATCTTTTTTGATATTCTGAATTCTTTTTTCAAGTGACTCTGTGATTTCCTTTGCTTTAGTTTCTTTATCTAGTATTTTGCCCAATTTTATTACTGATTGGATGATCTCGTGCATGTTGTGGGAGTCCATTGAATGAAGCATTGGTTTTGTTTGAAGAATTTGTAGTGCTTTGTTCACTTGATTTGTATATGCTGCACAAACTTCACATGTTTCTTGAGAAATTATTAGATCTGGATCTGCTTTCTTTAGATTTTTCTCATCAATTATAAAAATATCCTTTCCGTCATTTAGTAATTGACAAGTCATAGTATCAATTTCATTACTTGTTAATTCATCTGAATTAATTACTGAATTGATAATTCTTGGCTTTGTTAATGCATCTTGAGGAAATTTGCATTCATGTGTAACTCCATACAGATAATCTTGTACTCCAAATTCATAAAGTAATTCTGTTGCACTAGGCAAAAACGAGACTATTCTTTTTGGCACTAAGAATATAATAATTTGCAAGTTCTTAAATCCAATCGTGTCATGAGTATATCATGAAACTCCAATCTTGTAGAAATTGTGGAAAAGAACTATGGCAAAATCAGACCATTTGTCCACACTGTGGACGTGAAAGGGAACAAGAGGATCCTGAATAGATACTAACAACGAGTCTATATTCATAATCAGGCAAGTTAATAGGCTCAATTTAGGTATAAATTGCATTGTCCTCTAATTCCCAAGATATTAGACGTGCAATTTTGGCAAAATGGCATGAAACACTTTCAAAACATGGTAATCTTTTTTCATCTGATTCTATAAGTGGAACCAGTCCTCCATCTGTCTTTGTTGGGTCTTATAATTATCCCAAAGTCTTTGTCGGTCCAATGGTTCCCCCTATCCATGGCGATACCAGCCTACTTGATAACCCTGAAAGATGGATAGGAAAATCATTAGAAGACATTGTAAATTTTAGACTAAATTTAGTTCGTGGTATACAAAAAATTTCTGTTGATCAAACCGAAGGAAGATACATTGAAAATCTTCAAGAAGTTGCAATGTCTTCAAAACCAATAGATTCTGATTTAACATTTGAAAAATCAACATCATCATATATCTCTCTTGATGGTGAAAGTGCACCATTTGGTCCAATTGGAGTTATCAACTCTGCAAAATTTTCAGGAACAATTTCTGAAAAATCAATTGAAAAAACATTCTATGATAAAGATTTGAAAGCACAAGATGCTGTATTGAATTTGTATAATTCTGGAATTGAAATTTCAAAAATTCAAAAATGTTTCAGTATTGGGATGCTAGGTCAAAAAAGAAAATTGGTTCCAACTAAATGGAGTATAACTGCGACTGATGATATTATTTCAAAATCACTCGTTGAGGAAATTTTGGATTATAACATTATTGATTCATGTAGAGTTTTTTCTTATGAACATCTAGGAAATGTTTTCACTGTTGTTTTATTTCCACACAGATGGATCTACAAGATGATTGAGGCTTGGTATTCAAATGGTGTTTTGGGATTTGGCTCTGATTATGAGGATGCGCGAGGAATTGATCACCCTCCTGCAATCGCTGGTGCCTATTTTGCAGCCAAACTCGGAGTTTTGGAATATTTAGCAAAAAATCATATTCAATCAGGAGTTGTAATCTTGCGAGAAATACGACCAGAATATGCAATTCCTGTGGGGGTATGGCAAGTTCGTGAGGGTATACGCCAAGCAATGAGGCAAAATCCAATATTTGCTGATAATTTTGATAATTCCTTGGCATTGGCATCGAATGAAATGAGTATTAGTAAAACAGAATGGCTTTCACATGGAAATATTTGTAAACTAATGAGACAGAAAACACTGTCTGATTTTTTTTAATTTTTACAAATTATTTGTTTGCTAAAATTTGAAATAAATTTCCTGGATCAGAATCCGAATATAGTAGAAAATAAGTTTGACTTGCAAGATATGTTGAATTAAACCTGTAAATTATTGGATTTATTTCTGATAGTAATCTTCCTAGTGTGATTTTTTCTTCTTGAAATTGTTTTAGCAAATCAAAAAACACTTCTTTCTCAGATTGACTAAAATTTTTTGAAAAATATCCAAAAATATGCATTATTACATTGCTATGTGTTTTAATTGTAGGTTCTTTTTCTAATGCAATCTTTAAAAATGTTTCATATTCACTAATAATTTCTGAAAATTGACCTTTTTTATAACTTGCAACAGCATGCCCTAAATTTTTTAGTTCTTCTTGATTATGTGACATTATCATGAATTTATTCATGGCTTGAAATGAGACTAGATTTTTTATTTTATTTGAATTTTTTACATCGTCAAATTTTTCAAAAATATATTCTTTTACATCCTTTTCTGAAATCTTTGGAATGATTGAATTGGTGCTCTCTACTTTCTTACTCACTTCTTTTTCTCCTTCCAATTTAGATATAAAGCAGAATCACTATGTTTTGATTTGGCACTATGTTTTGGTACTTTTACATCCTTTTTAGAAAATTAGCACTAGTTACATCTTTACCACTAGCTTAAATATCATTTTGTTGTAAACAAAACAATGAAAATCGCAATAACTGTAATCGCAGCAATTCTACTGCTAGCTTCTACAGCATCTTTTGCTTATACAGAAGGTGTTCCTGCTTGGGTAAAGAACAACGCTGGTTGGTGGGCAGATGGAATTATAGCTGAATCTGAATTTATTTCCGGAATAGAATTTCTCATTAAAGATGGAATCATTGTAGTTCCTCCAACAACCATATCTTCTGAAACATCAGAGGGTGTTCCTGCTTGGGTAAAGAACAACGCTGGTTGGTGGGCAGATGGTACCATTACTGATGGCGAATTTGTAAACGGCATTCAGCATTTGATAAAGACTGGATTAATCTCAGTTGCATCAAATAATGAAACTACACAAATGATATCTGAAAAACCAAAAAATACTGATTCTAAATTGATATCACTTGAGGCTGAACTAGAAAAATGCTCTGAGATCAAGGTTGGCTACAAAAGAATTGATTGTGAAAAACCACTCAAAAAAGCAATTACTCTATACAAGTATAAAACCAATGCAGAAAAATTTGAACTAGGACCAATCAACTATTACTGGTTTGGTGTTGGCTCGGAAGGAAATGACTTTGAAATTCGTCCATCTGGGCAAGCCATACTATCCATTCGTATGCTAGCTGAGAATACAAGTTCTGAGATTACTGCAATGCATTGCACAAGTCCTTCAATTTGTAGCTATGATGTTTGGGATGGTTCCAAAGCCTTCAAATATTCCGGAATGGATTTTACCAGCGGGGAAATTGTACTGAATCCTGGTGATACTAGGGAATTCAACATTCTTTTTGGACCAAATATTGGATATGGAGGAACCGAGTTCAAATATGATCCTTCAAAGACATACTATTTTAGAATCAATGAGAACTTTGGTAATACAAACATTCTTTTAGAATTAGAGTGATTCATTCTTTTTCTAATGGATATTCTGTTAACTTATTATTTTTTATAATGATAGAGATTAAATGATGGTTTTTAAATAATAATTGATCGTGAGTGATACTAATTCTGAATCTTCTTTTTCTAATTATGGTATTTACACCATTAAGGATAATATTGAATTTTTACTTCCTAATGTAACTATAAAAATTGAAAAAATAGGAGACCATGTTTTTTCTTACCTTAGAAGAGATGCTGAGGATAATATTGTTAAAAAAATAATTCCTACATCTTCGTCTGAACTAACTATTGAACTATCTCCAATCAGACCATTAAATTATCCTGCTAGGAGGGCTGTTCACGTTTATTTGGATTTAGAAACACCTATTTTTCTATCTGAGGGTTCTGCTGCCAGTGTTTTTGTTCTATGTCCTATAGAAATAGGGATATTCCTAGTTCATGAAGGACACAAAGATTCTCTGGATTGGATAGACTGTGAACCATTAAACTCAAGATTTTGTCTTTATGGATCTCCTGAATCTGGAACTCTTTGTAAACATGCATCATCAGAAATAGTTGAATCTTATGATGATTCAATCCCTTTTATCAATGGTGTTTTAAAAATTGATATTAAAAACGATTTGGATAAAGGCCTGACAATCTCCAAAATCGTTTTTCCAATAACAGATAATTCTGTATATTATAAAAATTCAAAGGCAATATTTGATTCATTGAAGGCTGTCCTAAAGAAAAAACTCACTCTTGAAATTCTTGATGTTAATTCTGAGTCAATTGAAACAGATTGGGTAAAATCCCCCACATATGAACGGGTTGAAAGTATAAAACGAGTGGACATGGGTGTTGATTAATGCAGTTTGAATTCCTTCAAAGTTTAGACACAATTGAAATAGCTGGTGGTTTAACACTTCTTTCACTATTTATTGGAGGAATAATTATGGGTGTTGGAATAATTATTGCAAGAACAGTCCGACTTCTTTTTTCAAAATACTATGCACCAAAACTTCCACAAGATTCTGCAAAAAACTTTGGTAAGCTTATTTATTTTGGAATCATACTTATATCGTTTTTAGTTTTTACATCCACTACTGGTGTTGATTTTTCTGGTTTGCTTATTGCAGGTGGAATATTTGGAATTGTAATTGGCTTTGCAACACAGTCAGTTGTTTCAAATTTAATTTCAGGTATTTTCTTGATGATAGAAAAACCTGCTAAACAAGGAGACAAAATTGACATTCCTGGCTCTGATATATCTGGAACTTTATTGGACATTAATACATTCTCGGTTCGCGTAAAAAGATTTGATGGCACAATTATTCGAATTCCCAATGAGTCATTTTTTACATCCAACATTCGTTCCCTTTCATCAACACCTGTAAGAAGATCTGAGGCAATAGTGGGAATTGCGTATAAGGAAGACATTGACGGTGCCATTTCTGTAATTGAAAAACAAATCCGTAAATCTATGCCCTTTGTTTTAATACTCCCCAAACCTGAATTTAGAATTAAGGAATTAGCTGACTCAAGTGTCAATATAGAAATTCTTGTATGGCATCCTAGAGATGATTGGGATCAGGTAGGTCCCCATTTACTAAAAGTTGCTAAAAAAGCTCTGGATCAAGCTGGAATAGAGATTCCATTCCCTCAGCGGGTAATCTGGCAAGCAAAGGAATAAAGAATTTATTTTTCAATTACGCCAAATTGTTTTTTATTTACTCTTCTTTTTTTAATTAAAGCAAACATTATCATTCCAACATTAATGATGGAAATTATTTCAATCAAATCAACTCCGTACAAGAACCAATCAATCACTGGATTAACTCTTGATACAATTCCTGCTTCTAACATGATGTCTGCATTCCATACCATATGGGGAACTTGAATAAATTGAATAATTGCAATGAGGATAACACTTCCTAGTATTTTATTTTCATACCAATTCCAAAATTTATTCCATGCATTCATGTATTGAATTATTTTTTAATTGTAATAAACAATGTGAAAATTAGATACAACTAATTAGCCTGAACTAATAATTTTAGGTATAGATTTTTTAAAATTAGCTAAATCTTTTTAATTTTCTTTTTCTTTTTTTGATAAAAATCATACTGAGTGTTATTGGCAATGCAATTAAAATAAAAAATGAAATGACTATTGATGCATAATCATTTACAAACAGTTTGGTTTCAAACCAGGATTTTGGTAAAATCAAAAACATGTTTTCTCCTGAAAAATCTTCTATTGTTCCAATAGCTAAACTATATTTACCAATTTGGTTTTTCTCATCAGTTACTATAATGAAATACCTTCCATCTTCAGGAATTTCTGTTTTAATTTCTTGTCTTTCCCAATATGTCACTTGACCAAATGGCTCATAAAATTCTCTTCCAGGAAAATTGCCTTCATAGAGAAATTTTTCAGTATTGCTATGTGTTCCATAGGAATTATTGTCGTTTTGAACTTTTTGTGGACTAACTAAAACTAGAGTTGGTGAATATTCTTCTAGCCCTTCAATTTTTGGAATGACAATACTTGTATAAAATAAATCTCCTTTCTTTGCATCAAAAGAATAAAATTTTGCTTCATTTATGCCTAAATTCTCATAAATTGCCCATGAAATTTTATGATCTGGAATGACTAGAGCTGAATCAAAATCCCTGTGGGAATCATCATGTGATATTAATTTGTGTCCGTATGCTGGACTAGAGGAAACTACAATTAGAAAAAGTAGAGGAACAATAATTTTTTTCATAAGAGCCATATGCAAAATTACTATTTTAAGAAGAATAAGAAAAATTCATGTTGGCACTAGCAATTATTTTCAGCACTATTGATATATCAAAAGTGACTAGATGAATCATGAGATTAACAACTATTCAAAAATGCGGCAAATGTGGAAAAGAAATTCAAGAATGATCATGCGACTTTTGCTATTCTAAATCCGTATTAATGAGAACATTGAGGTCAATGTATGCAGAAATTATCCCCTGACGAATTAGATGGAATGGTTCATGATAAAAAAATACCAATAAGGATTGCTTTTATCAAACCTGACGGTACTCCAAATGTAATTTCTTTGTGGTATGCAATTGAAAATGAAAAAATTTATTGTGCCACACAGAAAACTGCGAAAATAGTTTCATATCTAAAGAGTAATCCAAAATGTGGATTTGAAATTGCTGCTGATAAACCGCCTTACGGGGGGGGGGGTTCGGGGAGATGGCTCTAAAAATTATTGAAGAAAGTGGTGCTGAAATACTTGAGACTCTAATAAAGAAATACTTGGGGGATAAAGAATCCACTCTCTCAAAATTTTTACGAGAAAACTCTAAATCTGAGGTGGCAATTGAAATTACTCCTAAAAAATTATTCAACTATGATTACTCAAAAAGGATGAAGGATGCTTGAGAATTGATCACTGAAGATAGATGCCCTACTTGTGGCTCTAAAAATTTTGAAAGCATAGATTCGGAAAAAAATTCTGGTGGCACACAAATACTAAAAAATGAATGCCACAACTGCAAAAAATTTTGGTATTCATGAATATATAATTTGGTTGGCACTAGTAGAGAATTTACCTCTAGATTATATCGTAGAAAAACTAAAGGATAGTGAGGAGAAATGCAACAAACAACAAACAAAAAAACACCACAGCTAAAGTTTCTAGCAATCTTTGCTGTTGCCACTTCAGTAATACTAGTATTGACAATTACTCCTTGGAACATAATTCCAACTATAGTAACTGAAGATGTCACAGTAATTGCTGTAACTGACCACGGCTGTGTTGGAGAGTCCATCTTAGGACATTCCGTTGTTGTTTCCAATTGTGATGCAGGTGTTGGAGATATAGTCTCTGCAACATTTTATGTCCCTGCAATGGAGCAAAACGGATACTATGATAGAATTGAGGACAAACTAGCAATGGTAAATCCTTAATCTCTATATTTTTTATTTTTTATTCTCATCTTTAATTTTCTCTTTTTTCATCCAAATTGTCTTTTCCTTGTGATCAATTAACTCAACATTCATTTCGTTTAATTTATCTCGAATTTTATCTGCCTCTTCGAATTGTTTTTCTTTTCTAAATGTCTCTCTAGATATAATCAAATTATCAATCTCTTGCTTTTTCTTTTCAGTCATTTCTGGAATTTGCAATCCTAAAATTTCAAGCATCCTTTCAAGTTCACTTTTGATTATGTGGGCATCTTCTTTGCCTAGTCTCTCTTCAGCTGCTAGTCTATTGGTCTCTTTTACTAGTTGAAAAAATGCAGACAATGCAAGATGTGTGTTCAGATCAACATCTAATGCATTATCAAAGTCTGTGCTTGCCTTATCAATTATTGAATTGATTTTTTCACTATTCTCACTATTTGCATGAATCAACTCATAATAGCAAGTTTCTACTTGCCTCCATTTAATTAAATTCTCTTTTAGTAATTCTTCAGAGTAGTCAATTGGTTTTGAATAGTGCCCTGAAAGACAAAATAGTCTGATAATATTTGGACCCCAGTTTTCAAGTACATGCTTGATTGATTTGATATTTCCAAGTGATTTTGACATTTTTTCACCATTAATTGTCACCATTCCAACATGCATCCATATCTTTGCAAATTGAACCCCTGTACATGATTCAGATTGTGCTATTTCGTTTTCATGATGTGGGAAAATTAAATCCCGTCCACCTCCATGAATATCAAAATTTTCTCCTAGATACTTTATGCTCATAGCAGAGCATTCTATGTGCCATCCTGGACGACCTTTACCCCATGGACTATCCCATAGAGGTTCTTTATCTGAGAATTTCCATACGGCAAAATCTAATGGATCATTTTTAGCTTCATCTACTTCTATTCTTGCACCTGATTGGAGTTCATCTATTTTTTTCTTTGATAATTTTCCGTATTCAGGAAATTTTGATACTGCAAAATACACGCCATTTTTTGTAGGGTATGCAATTTCTTTTTCAATTAGTTTCTCAATAAATTTTATAATGTCTTTAATATGCTCTGTTGCTTTAGGATAGTTTGTTGCACGCTTTACATTTAATCCATCAAAATCTTTGAAATAGTTTTCAATGTATCTTGCACTGATTTCTTCTGCTGTGGTATTCTCTGAATTCGCACGATTGATAATTTTGTCATCCACATCTGTAAAATTTTGAATAAATACAATTTCCATATTTTTGCTTTCTAAATATTTTCTTAGTACATCAAAAACTATGATGGTTCTTGCATGACCAATATGTGACTCATCATAAACTGTAACTCCACACAGGTAAATTTTCACCTTTTTTGAAATATCTAATTCTTGCTCAGAATTTAGTAATGTGTCTTGAAGTTTCATTCCTTAATCTCTATCTGGTTTTTGTGCAGGTAATCTTTTATGTTCACTGTTAATGTTTTGCTGGTGTACCTTCTCTACAATTGATTTATCAATTTGAGTTAATTCTGCCGTTTCCTCAATGGATAATTTCTTTTCAAACAAACAATACAATATGGAGTCAATTTCTTCATATGTTGCCCCTATTTCTTCTTCTGCCTCATGTTCTTTCCACAAATGAGGACTACTCTTTTTTGAAATGACATTTTCGGGAACCCCTAGATATTTTGCGATTTCTCTTACCTGTAGTTTGTAGAGTGAAATAATTGGTGTAATGTCTGATGCCCCATCACCGTATTTTGTAAAATATCCTATAAAATACTCGCTTTTATCACTAGAGCCTAAAACTAGATAATTTTTGGAATTTGCATAGTAATACAAAATATTCGTTCTAATTCTTGCACGAAGATTCCCCTTTGCCCAATCATTGGGTTCTAGGTACATCGAATACTCATTTAGGATTGGTTTTATGTCAATCAGCTTGTATTCGATACCTGTAAGTGAAATCATTTTGAGGGCATCATCTGTTTCAGATTTTGGTGTGATTGAAGTATCTGGCATAATCAGCGCAACTGTTTTTTCTTTGATTTGTCTTTTACAAAGATAAGCTAAAACGGCAGAATCAATTCCTCCACTTAATCCTAGAATTACCCCATTTGCGTGATTTTTTTCTATTTGATCTGATAGAAATTTCTCAAATGTCTTTGTTATTGAAACATAATCCTGATTTTTAATTTCATTAATTATGTCTTGATTCAATGATTAGTTTTGATTATTTCTTAGGATAAAAATTCTCCTTAATTTGAAGGAAAATCGCTGTCTTTTCTAGACATCCACGTAGATGCCGTCGTCTCTGGCCTCAACTTTGTATGTTTCTAGTTTAACATCTTTTAGATAATCTGTCAGTTCTCCTGTCTTGATATTGTAATGCCAAAAATGCAATGGGCATTCTACAATGTCTCCATCTAATTTTCCAGGAGCAATTGAGCCATCTTGATGAACACATAGATCATCTATTGCATGATATCCGTCTTGATTAAAGATTGCAATTTGTTTTCCTTCGATTTTGAAGGCCTTGCCTTTTCCTGCCGCAACTTCATCTTTTTCAGCAATCTTTTTCCAAGTCAATAATGTTCTGACATTTTTGTCATTTATTTAGATTCGCATGAAGAATTTTATAGTGCACCTAGAGGGTTTGATTATTGAGTAAAGTAAAGTCCAGTTCTAAACTAATCAAAGAGGGTAAATTGTCCTATGAATGGGCCAGATCTCACATGCAAATTCTTGATAATACTATTAACAGATTTAAAAAATCAAAACCACTAAAGGGTGTAACCCTTGGATTTTGTTTGCATATAACAAAAGAGACTTCTGTCTTGCTAATGGGTGCAAAAGAACTTGGTGCAACTGTTGCATGCTGTGGTGGAAATCCATTAACTACACAAGATGATATTGCTTCCTTTTTAGCCTCTCAAGGAATACATGTCTATGCATGGCATGGCCAATCTGTCAAAGAATATGATTGGTGCATTGATCAAGTATTGAAGCACAAACCTACAATCTTAACTGATGATGGGGCTGACATGAACATCAAAGCTCATTTTGATAAAAGATTCAGCACTATGAAAATCCTAGGAGCTACTGAAGAAACTACTGCAGGTGTTACAAGAATTAGAGCTGTAGAAAATCAGGGTAAACTCCGTTATCCTGTAATTTTGGTAAATGAAGCATACACAAAGCACATGTTTGATAATCGATATGGTACTGGGCAAAGCACTATTGATGGATATCTTAGAGCTATGAACTTACTCATGGCCTCAAAACGTGTAGTTGTCATTGGGTATGGTTGGGTTGGTCGTGGTGTAGCATCACGATTCCAAGGAATGGGTTCTAAAGTAATTGTAACTGAGATTGATCCTGTAAAAGCACTTGAGGCTCATATGGATGGATTTGAAGTAATGCCAATGGCGCAAGCTGCAAAGATTGGTGATATGTTTGTCACATGTACTGGAATGACTAGTGTAATTAGAAAAGAGCATATATTGCAAATGAAAAATGGTGCAATCATGGGCAATGTAGGTCACTTTGATGTTGAAATTGATAGTAAATTCTTGTTAAAACAATCAACATCTGTAAAAGAAGTAAGACCAAATCTTGACGAATGCACTCTAAAAAATGGTAAAGTAGTTTATCTAATTGGACAAGGTAGACTTGCAAACTTAGTTGCAGCTGAAGGACATCCTCCAGAAGTCATGGCACAATCATTTTCAAATCAAATCTTGTCTGTTTTGTACATTCTTAAAAATCACAAAAAAATGAAAAACAAAATCATTAATGTTCCTGAAGAAATTGATAAACAAGTAGCAGTTGATACACTGGCTGCAATGAATGTAAAAATCGATAAACTTACTCCAGAACAAGTAAAATATGTAAACAGCTGGTAAAACTTCTTAACCTCAATACAGTTCTTGACAAGTATCTGATGAACAACAAAGCCATCATTACAAGTGCATTGCCATATGCAAATGGTGAAATCCATTTGGGACATGTTGCATCGACATATCTTCCAGCCGATGTAACAACTCGATTCCTAAAACTAAACGGTGTGGAGGCCTACTATGTTTGCGCATCTGATGATTTTGGAACTCCTATCTTAATTCAGTCTGAGAAAGAAGGCAAGACCCCTGAAGAATATGTTGCTCATTGGAATAAACGTGACTATGAAGACTTTTCAGCATTTAACATTCAATTTGATTATTTTTACAAGACTAGCTCACCTGAAAATATTGCATTTGTTCAGGATGTCTTCAAAAAACTAAATGACGCAGGTCATATCTATGAACAAGAAATAATTCAATTCTACTGTAATAACGATAAAAAATTCCTGCCAGACAGATACGTCAAAGGAACATGTCCCAATTGCAATGCAGAGGACCAATACTCTGATCTTTGTGAGAGTTGTGGTCGTGTTCCAGAAGAGATTACTGATCCTAAATGTTCTCTTTGTGGTCAAGTTCCAACAAAGGAGAAAACAAAGCATTATTTTTTCAAACTCAAAAATTTTGGTGACTCTTTGACCAAATGGTTAGATGAGAATGAACATCTTCAAAAAGATGTCAAAAAATATGTTCAAAACTGGATTAAATCTGGATTAATTGATTGGGATATTACTCGTGATATTCATTGGGGAGTCCCAATCCCACTAGATGATGCAAAGGACAAAGTTTTCTATGGGTGGTTTGATAATCACCTTGCATACATTTCAACTGCATTAAAATTTCTAAACGATAAAGGAATTGATGGAAAAAAGTTTTGGAATTCTGCAGATATTTATCACTTTATTGGAAAAGATATTGTCTATCATCATTATCTTTTCTTACCTGCAATGCGATTGGGAATAAATAGTGAGTACAAACTACCTGACTATATTCCAACAAGAGGCCATCTTACTCTTCAGGGAAAGAAAATATCTAAAAGCAGAAATTGGTATATTGGATTAAAAGAATTTTTAGAATTTTATCCTGCAGATTATCTTAGATATTATCTTGTATCGATTAATCCTTATTCTCAAGATGATTTGAATTTTGATTGGGATGACTTTACAACTCGAATTAATTCTGAATTAATTGGAAATCTTGGAAACTTTGTAAATCGTGCATTGGGATTTACAAAAAAAGCGTTTGATGGAAAAATTCCCGAAATTGAAACATTTGATCAAAAAGATTCTGAGGCAGAAGAAAAAATAAAGAATTTTACTTCAGAACTTGGTTTTCTTTTGGAGCAGAATCATCTTGATAGAGCTTTAAAGAAAATAATGGAGTTTTCGTCTTTTTTCAACACATATTTTCAGCACAAAGAACCTTGGAAAAAAGGACCAGGCATGGCAAACTGTGTATGTCTTTCAGTTAACGCTGCAAGAAGTATCGCAATTGCTATTTTCCCATTTTTGCCCGAATCTGCACAAAAAATCTGGACACAATTGGGATTAGATGGCAACGTTGAAAATTCTTCTTGGGGTGATATTTCTGAATTTGGTATGCCTGCAGGACATACTTTGGGAGATACATCGCCTTTGTTTGTCAAAGTGGAAGAATCTGATATTCAACAGCATAAAAAACAGTTAGGCTCATTTGAGGAATGAGGCCCATTCCACGAATTTCCACTAGGGGGTACTATGATCTTTCTAATGGAAAAACCCTCAAAACTAATTCATATTTCTTGTATCCTAAAAAATATTTTAAAAAATTGATTAATTCTAAGGAACTCACAATTATGATTCATGGATTGAGAAACGATAGCGCAGGAGCTGTTGCTAAGGCATTGTTAGCAAAAAATCGTTTGCACAAATTGGGATACACTAATCCTGTGATTGGATTTAGTTATGATTCAAACACAACAGGAGCCCATTTGATAAAATATGCAAAACATGCACTTGATGTAGGACAAACAATTGCAAAGAAAAATGGACGTAATCTTGGCCTGTTTATTCAGGATTTTAAGAAATCAAGTCCAAATACAAAGATTAGATTGATGGGTCACTCTTTAGGTTCTCAGGTAATATTGAGTACATTGGAGTATCTTTCAAAAAAGAAACAAAATATTGGATTAATTGAAGGTGTTTACTTTTTTGGTGCATCAATCACTGGAGATGTACTTTCTTCTAAAAAATATGGTAAAATCCTTCAAAACATTGTAAATAAAAAAATTATAAACCATTATGCTCCTTCAGATGAAGTACTTGGTTGGGCAGATAATGAAAAATACGTTAAAGGCCCATTGGGTCTTAATGGGGCAACTGGAAAACCAATCAGTAAGTATCATCAAAAACTAGTAAAACCAAAAAATCATAGATTTGCAAGTTATGCTGCAGTACTGAATTCATTTCCATGATTTTGCAAACACATTGGTGTGGTGTGATTCGTACATTACTCTTTTATAGAAAAAATGACATTCGTAACTTATTATGAAAACCAGCATATCTTGTGCTCAAAATAATAAATCCATTTTATATCATTTGTATATTCTGGATGAGGCATACGATGACACTGATAATCTTTTCGAGTATCTATGTTAGAACACAAAAAATTCAATTTTGTGCATTTTGAATCATCTATATATATAATTATTGATAATATGTGCCTATATGTCTAAATTTATAGAATTTGAAGAAATCTATAGGGAATTAGGCATAAATTCAGAAATTAAGCCGGTATATATCTGGGGTAAACTAATCAGAGTATGTTTAAAAAAATATTTGGAAAATTCCAATTTGGTTTTACAAAGGCCAAAATTTCAGATGATGTTAATGCATTCACAGAATCTGAAAAAAGAGAGAGGGATAACTGAATTAAAATGAAGTATCAATGTAGAACTTGTAATTTCCATTGGGAAGGAAATTCTGACACATTTTCTAAAGTGTTAATCCATGAAAAAACTCACAAAAAGAAGGTTTCAATATAATGCTTACTTGCAATAAATGCTACAATAATCAACATGATCAATGCATGGGAAAGGCTGGAATGTATGAATGTAGTTGTGATTGTTTTAAAAAAACAGAATAAATCATTTACAAAAATTTACAATCTCTTTGTTTACTTGCTTTTTTTATTTACTTGTAAACCATTAAATTTTTCTCTTCAAGCAAGCTATGAATCTGATTGACAGAACGATGAATGTCTTTTTCAATTCTTGCACCAACACATACAAGCTTACCTGAGGCAAAAATTAGAATTACTGTTTTTGGATCAAGCATTCTGTGAATTAATCCTGGGAATTGTTCTGGTTCATACATACTTCTAGGAAGAGTTCTTGCAGCTTGTTCCAAGTTTACTTTACCTCCAAGATTAATTGATGAGACGATATTTTGAATTGTAACTATGGGTTCATTTTTAATTTTAATTTTTCCTTTTCTTAAATTTTGAACAACAATGTTTACTGCTTTAATTGCCATCGCTTCTGATTTTGCGCCAGTGCATACCATTTTTCCTGAGCCAAATAGCAGTGTTGCAGTTCGTGGGGTTTTAAGTCTGAAAACTGCTCCTGGGAATTGTTCTGGATGATACTCTACATCTGGAAACTTTTTTGTTATATCTACAAGATCTAATTTCTGCTCAATCGTTGCAGATGCTACTACGTTAACTATTGCTATAACTGGCTTGGTTTCTGTCATATTTTTTCATTATTTCTTGACTATATCTCCGTATCTTGATCTAATCTGAGACCTTTGTATCTATTTCTAATGGTTACTTCTGTCACATTTGAGGCTTCTGCAATGTCTTTTTGAGTTCTATCCTCACCATTTTTTACACATGAGAGGTACAATGCAGCTGCTGCAAGTCCCATAGGATCTTTTCCTGCAGATTCCTCATGCTCTTGAGCAATTTGAAGAACTTTGGCAGCATAACGTTTTGTTTTCTCAGAAATATCCAGTTTGCTTGAAATTCTTGAAATACACTGAATCGGATTGACTACTGGCATTTTTAGCTCCAATTCCTGATGTAAAATTCTATAACATCGTGAAATGTCTTTCTTCTTTATGTTACCTGCATCTGCAACATCTTTTAGGGTTCTAGGCGTTTCAGTATCTCTACATGCAGCATAGAGTGCCGCAGCAATCAGTGCCGAGATGGAGCGACCTCTTACTAGACCTTTCTCCAATGCCTTTCTGTAAATGTATGATGCTTTTTCAATTACGGAACCTGAAAGTGATAATTTATCTTTTAGTGTTGATAACTGACTTAGGGCTTGCCTGAGATTTTTATCTGATGATGCATTTACTTTACTTCTACTATCCCAAGTTCTGAGTCTCTCAATTGTACTTTTCATAGATGAAGAAAGTGGTTTTCCAGATGCATCTTTATTCATAGGGTTGATGATTGTTGCAAGTCCTCTATCGTGCATAGCAAGTGATGTTGGTGCACCCGTTCTTGTAGGATCTGTACCGCCATCTTTTGAAAATGATCTCCATTCAGGTCCTGAATCTTGCAATATCTCAGAAATCACAAAACCACATTTACTGCAAAATCTTTCTCCTGTGACATTGTCTGTTAACATGGACTTTTGTCCACAACGTCTACAGACACTATCTGCATTGATAATTTCTAAAACCAAAAATATGACCACTATTCATTAGTTTGTTTCCTATAATAACCGACTTATTTTGTGAATTTACTTCAAAATGCCTCTTTTTGATTTTTTAGACACTATGATGTTCTCTGAAAACAAGATGTTTTTTCACAACAGTAAAGCCCCCAATGCCTGGGCAAGAATTGCTATAATTCCAAATATTAAAATTTTAATTCCTAATTTCATATTTTGTGTGAACTGTTTGTATTGTATAAGCATTACAATAACCTACATTAACCCAAATTTTTTATTCAAAACTAATGGTACTATCTGTAAACTTTGTTGTTTTAGGCAAGCAAGATATTGCAGCTGAATTTGGAAAAAAAGGAACCGTAACTGATCTTTCACTTTATGATCGAAAAGAATCAGACATTATCAAAACTTGGGTTACGCCAAGTGGATTTCCAGAAAAGATTCAGTCACTGTTTCAAGCAATCAATTTAGCAGAATATGTGATACTTCTAGTGGATAAATTAGATAAATTTACTGGGGAGCAAATCGTTGCATTGGATTCCCTAAAAAAAGAGAAAGGTATCCTATCTCATACATTTGATGTAGATGAATCAAAGTTAGATGCAATGATCAAAGGAACCGTAGTAGAAAATTATGCTAAAGTTGAACCTGATAAAATTAAAGAAGAAATGAACAAACTAGAACCTTTGTCTAATGATCAACCTTCTGAGATGGTAATTGATCATTGTTTTGATGTAAAGGGCGTCGGAACTGTAATCTTGGGTAAAGTAACGCATGGGACAATAAAACAATATGATACCTTGAAACTGTATCCTGCAGGAATTGACGTACTGATAAAATCGATACAAATGCACGATGATCCTGTTGAAGAATCTGTTTGTCCTGCAAGAGTTGGACTTGCAGTAAAGGGTGCAAAACCTGATGAGATAGGACGTGGCGATGTTATTTCTAAAGAAAGTGTTGTGGATGTTAAAACAGAGATTGAACTTGATTTTCAAAAAAACCCCTTTTACAAAAATGAAATTACCGAAAATCAGGGCTGTTTGGTAAATGTTGGGTTGCAAATAAAAGCTGCAAAATTCACATCCATCTCTCCTTTGAAATTAATATTTGAAAAACCAATAGTATGCAAAAAAGGTCAAATCGCTGTAATTCTAAAACCAGAATCTCCCACAATTAGAATTCTTGGAAGTGGCACAATTCAATAGACTAATTTAATTGAATCAAAATTAATAATTGATTATGCGAGGATTGATGATGGGGAGGTTTCAACCTTTTCATTTAGGACATTTGGATTTGGCAAAACAAATTCTTGATGAATACGATGAGGTGATTATCGCAGTTACTAGTTCTCAGTTTAATTATTTAGAAAAGGATCCTTTTACAGCAGGTGAGAGAATTGAAATGATTCATAATTCTCTAAAGGAATCGTCTCTTGATCTTTCACGATGTTTTGTTGTATCTATAGAAAACCAATTCAATGTATCTACATGGGTGTCATATCTAAAATCTGCATTACCATATTTTGATAAAGTGTATAGCGGGAATAATTATGTTTCAATGTTGTTGGGGGATTCTGGCATTGATGTTGTTACTCCTGTGTTTTTAGATCGAACTCAATTCAGTGCAACTAAAATTCGTGCAATGATTATTTCTGATGAAAACTGGAAGGACTATGTTCCTAATGCTGTTTATGAACTACTAACAAAAATTAATGCAAAAAATAGACTTACAGTAATTTCTAATTCTGACACAAATCCTACTGAACACTAATGGAACCTGTCCGATCCTGCCCTATTTGTCCTAAATGTGGTTCTAAGAGATTTGTTAGACTTGCCGGCAAAAAGGTCACTGTAAAATGTAGTTCATGTAATAAAATAATTGAAATCTAAATTTCATAGTTAATATTTGCAGCATTCTTGAAAAAATCATGGCAAAAACATGGAAGGATAACGAAATCAGCCTTGTTCCAATAAAAGATCAAACTATTGCTGTAATCGGTTATGGAATCCAAGGTGACGCACAAGCTAACAACATGAAAGACTCTGGTCTGAATGTAATAATTGGTCTCAAAGAAGGCGGTAACAGCTGGAAAAAGGCAGCAGCTGATGGTCATAAAGTAATGTCTGTTGCAGATGCAACAAAACAAGGAGACATTATACACATTTTGATTCCAGACATGATTCAAGGTCAAGTTTACAAGGATGAAATCGGACCAAATCTTTCTGAAGGAAAAGCATTGTCATTTTCTCATGCTGCTGCAATTTATTGGAAATGGATTGAAGCTCCAAGTAATGTTGACCTGATTATGGTGGCCCCAAAAGGACCTGGTTCAAAAGTTAGAGAAACATATCTTGAGAATTTTGGAACTCCTGCAATTGTTGCAGTTGAACAAGATTTTACAGGAAAAGCTTGGGATAGGACATTAGGAATTGCAAAAGCAATCGGAAGTGCAAGAGCTGGATTGATCAAAACTGCTTTCAAAGAAGAAGTAGAAACTGATTGGTTTGGTGAACAAGCAGACCTTTGTGGTGGTGCAGCTTCTATGGTGAAAAATGCATTTGAGACTCTTGTTGAAGCAGGATATCAACCTGAAATTGCATACTTTGAAGTTTTACATGAGCTCAAACTCATCGTAGATATGATTCAGAGATATGGAATTAATGGTATGTGGAGACGTGTAAGTGAAACCGCAAGATATGGTGGTCTTACACGTGGACCAATGGTGATGGATTCTGCAAATAAAGAAAATATGAAAAAAGTTCTTACCATGATTCAAGATGGTACATTCAACAGCGAGTGGATTTCTGAATATCAGAAAAACGGCAAAGATGCATTTGACAAATACATGAAACAATATGACGAACACCAAATTGAAAAAGTTGGTAAAGAAATGCGTAAAATGATGTGGCCTGATTCCACAGAATAATCTTTTTTTCTTATATTTTTCTTAATTTGGATACCCCAGTTGTAATGTGGTTGATAATTGTTGGTAATGGTGTGCCTGGACCAAACACATGATCTACTCCAGATTTAATCAAATCTTTGTGGTCTATGTCTGGAATTACTCCTCCACCAACGATGAGGACATCGTTGATATTTTTCTTTTTTAATGCCCTTACTACTCTTGGAAAAAGAGTTCCATGTGCACCATTTAGTAAACTCATTGCAACAGCATCTACATCTTCATCTTCTGCAATCTGTGCAATTCTTTCTGGAGTTGCAAAAAGTCCTGAATAGATTACTTCCATTCCTGCATCCCTGAATGCTCTACAAAGTACTAAAGCTCCTCTATCATGACCGTCAAGACCTAACTTGGCAACCAAGATTTTGATACTTCGTGATGCAGTCTTTTGTTTCATAATAATTTCTATATTTTGTATGTTTTAAAAGGTTTATTTGATTTTCATCTATCTATTTTTTTAGGTACATGCTCTAATCTCTTGAAATATATTGATTCAAAAATTAGGCTGTATTAGTAATAATAGGTATGACCGAAGACGTATGTGATTTTTGTAAAGGAATTGGATCCTCTGGTCCAAACACTTGCGTGTACTGTAATGGGACAGGAGAATGGAATAATGCTGCTCAAGCATATGTGAAAAATCATATTTGTCAATGCATTGTACTTGATAGGAAATTCTGCCCTGTTTGCAACAAAGCATGTCATCATGATACTACACTGAATCCTAAACAAAAAATTGATCCAGGTTATGGTGGAATGTCTAGTCCTGAAATTACTATAATTGCATAAATTCTAACAATTTCAAGATTTTTCTATTTTTTTATAAAATTACCTATCGTTCTTATAGTTGAGAAATTCAAGTTTATCATGTCCGAAGATAGAAAAATGTACAAATGTACATGTTCTGACTGCGGCAAAGAATCTGAAGTTCCTTTTGAACCAAAAGAGGGCAGACCAGTCTATTGCCGAGAATGTTTACCAAAACATCGTAATTGATGAATTTAGACTAGTTTCGTTTAATTAATTTTGAACTAAATTATTTCCAAGTATATCAAAAGCCTTTTTTCTTTTTTATTTTAGAGAATTTGCGACTAGTTGTATATACTCAGTTTAAATTATGTGCCAATACTAATGCAATATGTCAAACAATTCAAAAGATACCATTTTCATTGGAAAAAAACCATTGATGACTTATGTCACATCAGCAATTATTCAATTAGCTACCATGCCTTCAATCACAATTAAGGCAAGGGGGATGACTATTGCTCATGCCGTGGATGTAGCTCAAATAGTATTACAGAAAACAAAACCTGCGTTTGTTATTGGCGATGTTAATATTGGTTCAGAATCATTAGTATCTCAAGATGGTAGAAACAGAGATGTTTCATCAATTGAGATTTCCCTAAAAAGGGCAGAAGCATAAGGTTAGTTTACATGGTAACTACAAATCAAAATTCTCTTTGTTTACGTTGCGGAAAAAATTCTTTACTTACTGATGATACCACTGGAGAAAGATTTTGCAGTAAATGTGGTTTTGTGATTTCTGAGATATTGCAAGATTCAGGACCTGAATGGAGATCATTTTCAAAAGATGGCGGTACAGATCCTACAAGAACTGGTGCACCATCATCATTAATGATTCATGATATGGGATTATCTACTGTAATCAATCCAATAAACAAGGATGCGTCTGGAAAACCACTTTCTTCATCTATGAAAAGTACAATTGAGAGACTCAGAACTTGGGATAGTAGAAGCCAAGTTCATGAACCTATTGACAGAAATCTCCGACAAGCACTAAGTGATTTAAATAAATTAAAAGACAAGGTTGCAATCCCTGCAAATGTTCTTGAAAAAGCATCATACATTTACAGAAAAGCATTGGAGAAAAAACTAGTGCGTGGAAGATCTATATCTGCAATGATTGCAGCATCTCTTTATGCTGCATGCAGAGATACTGAAACTCCTAGAACATTAAAAGATATTGCTGATGCTGCAAATGTAAAACGAAAAGATATTGCAAGATGCTATAGATTACTACATCATGAATTGGAATTAAAAATGCCTGTTGTAGACTCCATTCAGTGTATTGCAAGAATTTCAAGCAAACTGGATATTTCTGAGAAAACAAAACGTTATGCAGTTAAAGTACTAAAAGACGCCCAAGAACGTAAAGAATCTGCAGGAAAAGATCCTATGGGACTTGCAGCCACTGCATTATACTTGTCATGCGTTCATAACGGAGTATCAATCACTCAACGAGACCTCGCAGAAGCTGCAGGCGTCACAGAGGTTACAATTAGAAATCGATACAAGGGACTAAAAGCAGATCAAAGCACAAAATCTGAACTTTAATTATTCTCATGTTTTCATAAAGATTGTCTTGCAGTGCACATAGTTGTCTTCTCACTAATTATATCCAAAAATTATCTAAAGATAATATGCAAATCATAAACCAATTAAACATTGAAGAGCCAGAAAGAAAAGAAGTTTTTATTGAAATTCTTTCTGACAAGTATTGTAGATTAATCTTAGAATCAATAATGAATACGCCAAAATCTGCAATTGAGATATCTCGTGAAAAAGATATTCCTCTGAGTACTGTTTATAGACGAATCCAACAACTTCATGACTCTCATATGGTTCGTACTTCTGGAATAATTACTGAAGAAGGAAAAAGACTCTTTTTGTATAAGAGCAAAATTAAAGAAGTCAATACCAGATTCTATGATGGAAAAATTACTGTTGATGTAGTTTTTAACAAAAACTAATTATTTTCTAATTTTTAATAATCGTGCTCACTAAAATTATTGCCTAATTCAATAGATGTTACTACAGTAGATTCTGTTGTTTGAGATTTCATTTTTGTATCAGGTAAGAATTCATGAAATATTTCTTGCAGTAATTGTTCTGTGAAAATTGACCAGTTACTTCCAAGCTCATGTTGAATGACAAAATGATGTGTATTTCCTTCTACCCTATGATCTGATTTCATTCCTGATGCTCGCATATAGTCTTCTAATGTCTCAATGCATCTTTTCAAATCATACCCTCCTTTGATAAATAACACCGTGTCTTTAATTACAGGCTTTATCACATTGATAATTTCATTGATGTCTTGTGAATTCATTTCGACTCCAAAAATATCTAGAATTTTTTTTGGTACTGGAATGATGCCTATTTTTTCTGTATATTTGTCCCATCGAATATATTTTTCTAAAATTTGTCTCGCCATAACATTGTGTGATATGTTGTGATTACTAGCTTCTGCTTCTATCTCTTCAACTAATTTTACTGGAAGGCGATAAGTCACACTACGTGTTTTTTCTTTTTTTGGTGGATGCTGCTGTGACTTTAATGCTTTTGAATCCAATTAATAAAAGTCAAAGTAAGATGATCATATAAGTTGGATCTATTGTTCTTAGACATTTGTTATCAGAAATGATAATTGTGCATTATTTTATAGTCTATTTCTATTCTTAACACCTTAGGAGCTAATGCAAAAGCATAATGAATTAAAAAATGGGTCAATACTGTGAAAACTGTGGGAAATTTATGAAAATTTCAGAATTAACTCATTGCTCAGATGAATGCCTGCTTTCAAGCATTCGTGATAGTACTTCTTTATCAGAAAACGAATTCAATGCAGTTTCTTGGGATGAGAGATCTGATCCATGGACATGATCCCTGAAAATTGAAGATGGAAAATCTACTTAAAGCCTAAGCAAAGTACGTCAATCGTGGACGTTACTCCAATCAATTATAGATTGACTTTTGAGCCTGATCTAAAAAAATTCATATTTTCTGGAACTGAAACAATTACTGCGGATTGTAAAAAGTCTACAAATACAATTTCCATGAATTCTGCTGAGCTAAAAATTACATCATGCAATGTAAAATCTAGGGGGAATCTTATCAAATCAACTCCGATATTAAATGAGAAAAAAGAAGAATTACAAATCAAATTAGGTGAAAAAATCAAAGGCAAAGTTCTCATCAACATTGAATTTGAAGGAATTTTAAATGATAGACTACTCGGATTTTATCGAAGCCAATACCAACAAAATGATAAAACAAAATATCTTGCTACGACACAATTTGAAGCAGCAGATGCTAGACGTGCATTTCCCTGCTGGGATGAGCCTGAAGCAAAGGCTACATTTGAAATTTCAATAATTGCCGACAATAAATTTTCAGCAATATCTAATATGCCTATTAAATCAAAGAAAAAAATTGGCAGTAAAACAATTTACAATTTTGGAAAAACTCCGATTATTTCAACATATTTGATTTATCTTGGTGTTGGGGAATTTGAGTATCTAACAGGTAAAATTGACAAGACTCAGATTAGAGTTGTCACAACAAAGGGAAACAAATCGAAAGGTAAATTTTCCTTAGAACTAGGAAAAAAACTTCTAACATCTTATGAAAAATATTTTGGGATAAAATATCCTTTACCTAAACTTGATTTAATTGCCGTACCTGACTTTGCAGCAGGTGCAATGGAAAACTGGGGTGCAATTACATTCAGAGAAACGATCTTACTCTATGATCCTAAAACATCTTCAACTAGAACAAAACAATTCATTGCAGAAGTAATCTCACATGAGATTGCTCATCAATGGTTTGGAAATTTAGTTACTATGAAATGGTGGAATGATTTGTGGCTCAATGAAAGCTTTGCAACATTTATGGCTACAAAGTTTGTTGATAAATTCTATCCTGAATGGGATTTGTGGGATCAATTCATTGAGGACGCAATGAATGTTGCAATGGGTCTTGATTCACTAAAAACAACACATCCCATTGATGTTACGGTAAACTCTCCTGCTGAAATTCGAGAAATCTTTGATGCGATTTCTTATGATAAAGGTGGCTGCATACTGCGAATGCTTGAGCATTATGTTGGGGAACCAAATTTCCAAAAGGGCCTCAAAAAATATCTGTCTGATTTCAAATACAAAAATGCTGAAGGACAAGATTTGTGGAATGCAATTGGAAATGCATCTGGAATGCCTGTCTCCTCTATGGTTCATACCTGGCTAAAACAGCCTGGATTTCCATTAATTGAAGTTCATCAAGATGGAAATATTCTCAAACTTAAACAGAAAAGATACCTGCTTGAATCTGATAAAAAATTCAGTAAGGGTTTATGGTCTATTCCGCTATCTTTAGGATTAGAGAATGAAATTTCTAAAAAACTATTCACAAAAAAATCAATGTCTATAAAATTACCTAAAAACACAGTAGGCTTTGTTGCTAACTATGGACGAAAAGGATTCTATCGTGTAAGATATGATGAAGGAATCCTTCTTGATTTGAAAATGTTAGTAGATGAAAAACGTATACCTGCAATTGATAGGTGGGCAATTCAAAATGATTTATTCTCCCTCTGTGTTTCAGGCGATGAACAAGTCCGAAATTATCTGTACTTTTCTGATGCTTACTTTAATGAGGATAGTTATCTTGCATCAGTTAACGTCGCACACAATTTGGCTTCTTTGTTTTTCCGAGCATTTGATGAAAAATTTGTAGAAGAGATTAGAAGTTATGCTGTAAACTATTTTAGAAAAATTTTATTTAATTTAGGATGGGAACCCAAAAAATCAGACAAACACACTGATGCACTATTACGCTCTTTTGTAATTTCTGCATTGGGAAAAATGAATGATGATGAGGTTACAGATGAAGCTCTTAGGAGATACAAAAAATTCCTGAAATTTCCTAGTTCTATCTCTCCTGATTTAATAGAATCCATTTGCTCAATTGCTGCATGGAATGGAAATTCAAAAACTCATGTAGAACTAACAAAACTATACAAGAATGCAAAAACCATGGAAGAAAAACTTCGATTCCTTGGTGCCATGTGTGGATTCAAAGATAAAAAGCTCTTACTTAAATCACTTGACTTTTCTCAAACCCCAAATGTTCGTTCACAAAATATGCAATTACCAATCATGAAAGTCGCTGCAAATCCATACGGTGACAAGGTTTTGTGGCCCTGGTTAAAGAAAAATTGGAAAAAATTAAACAAAAAAATGGGCCATGGAAATCCTTTGTTTAACAGAATTGTAGCCAGTATTTCTTCTGTGGCAGACGACTCTATGGAAAAAGAAATTAAAACATTCTTCAAAAATAATCCGACTCCAGGTACTGAGAGAACTCAAGCACAAACACTGGAAAGAATTAGAATAAACTCCAAACTTCTTAGACGAATGAGACAAGAATTCAAAGATGGCTAGAAAACTTGCCCCTCCAATTTTTCTTGGAATTTTTACAATTTTGGCAATAGTTTTCCTTATTGGTGGTGGAACAGATGACAAAGATGAACTACGCCAAACATTCCAGGTGGATGCGGTATACTATGATACTGGACATGTAGAAATTTCCTACCATGACAAATCTAAAAAGACAACTTCTGTAGTGATGGAAATTCTTGGAATGGATGAGTCTTTTCAAAAAACATTTTCTGATTCTCAATTTATTGAAATTGTACCATTTTCAAATATGCCAAAATATGGTTGGGCTATTCATCCAATCGTATTGGAAATTGATCATGAAGAATTGGGACACGTCCAACTAAAAACTGAGATCCATTTTATTAATGATCCTGCACCTCCTATAATCTATTCTAGACCTTAGATCGTATACAAGATTTTATTGCACCTCTGAAATCTATTTGTATAATGGATATACTTACAGATTTAAAAAAAGGAAAACGAGGAGCTATTGCAAAGGCAATAACTATAATGGAAAATGATCAAAAGGAAGCAAAAAAGATCATAAAGAAAATTTTCAAAGATACTGGAGATTCTATTATTATTGGAATAACAGGACCTGCAGGTGCTGGAAAAAGTTCCTTGATTAACAAAACAGCTGTAGAGATGAAAAAATTAGGCACAAAACCTGCAGTTCTTGCAATTGATCCTACTAGTCATGTCACTGGCGGTGCTATACTTGGTGACCGAGTCAGAATGACTGAATCCACAGATTCTGGAACTTATATCAGAAGTATTGCATCCAGAGGTGCAACAGGTGCAGTTTCTCGTTCATTACGAAACAGTATTAGAATTTTAGAATATGCTGGATTCAATCCAATCATTATTGAAAGTGTTGGTGCTGGACAAACAGAAGTTGAGATCTCTAATATCGCAGATATTACAGTTGTAGTTTTTAATCCAAATACAGGTGATAGTATCCAAACTATTAAAGCTGGTTTAACTGAAATTGGAGATATCTATCTTGTAAACAAAAGTGATCTTACTGGAACAAATCAACTATTTGATGCAGTAAGGGACTTTATTGGAGATTCAGCGAGAAATCCAACAATCCTTAAAACATCAGTCAAAAAAAATTCCGGAATTACATTATTTGCAAAAACCCTCAAAGAGATGATGATATCTAAAAAGAAATCCAAAAAGGAAAAAGACCAAAAACGACTAGAAGCCGAACTAAAGGATATTGTTTTAAATAACATCAAAGAAAAGATAGATAACATGCTGAATTCTGATAAATCGTTCTCAAAATATCTTAAAAAATTACAAACAAAAAACATCGACCCATTTGATGCAGGAGATAAAATTACAAAATCTTTGTTAAAGTGATAATATGGCTGCAAAAAAATCCACAAAATCAGAAAGTCCTGAAAAGAAAATTTTCACAGATTCTTCTTTTCCAGTAAAACGAATCTATCAAAAATCTCCTAAAAAGAGACCTGTTGAGGATGCGGGAAAATATCCTTTCACAAGAGGTATTCATCCTGAAATGTTCCGTGAAAGATTCTGGACTATGAGGCAGTATTCTGGATTTGGTGATGCTAAACTTACAAATGAACGATTCAAATTCATGCTTGAAAAAGGACAAACTGGCCTCAGTATGGCTTTTGATTTGCCAACTCAAATTGGCTATGATTCTGATTCTCCTCAAGCAGAAGGTGAAGTAGGAAAAGTTGGTGTATCAATTACATCCATTAAAGACATGATAACTGCATTTGATGGAATTCCATTAGGTAAAGTTAGTTCTTCTATGACAATTAATTCTACAGCATCAACATTACTTGCATATTACATTGCAGTTGGAGAATCTCAAGGATTCAAAAGTCATGAACTCCGTGGAACCACTCAAAATGATATTCTAAAAGAATACATTGCAAGAAATACCTACATCTATCCTCCTCAACCCTCAATGCGATTAATTGGTGATATGATTGGATACTGTGCAGAAAAAGTTCCTTCATGGTATCCTGTATCAATTTCAGGATATCATATGAGAGAAGCAGGATGTACTGCTACACAAGAAGTTGCATTCACACTGGCAAACGCTATTGCATATATTCAAACTTGTTTGGATAAGGGTTTGAAAATTGATGACTTTGCACCACGTCTTTCATTCTTCTTTTGTTGTACTATTGAATTCTTTGAGGAAGTTGCAAAGTTTCGGGTTGCAAGAAAAGTTTATGCAAAAATTTTAAAAGAAATGTTTCATGCAAAGAATCCTCGCTCACTACAGCTTAAATTCCATACTCAAACTAGCGGTGAATCATTAACTGCACAACAACCTGATAACAACATCATTCGAGTTGCAATTCAAACAATGGCAGCTGTTGCTGGTGGTACTCAATCACTTCACACAAACTCTAGAGATGAGGCACTAGCCCTTCCTACTCAAGAGTCTGCAAAAATTGCTCTTAGAACACAACAAATTGTCGCACATGAAAGTGGAATTACAAAAACTGCCGATCCTTTGGCAGGTTCCTACTATCTTGAAGAATTATGTGACCAAATTGAAGACGGTGTATGGAAATATCTTAAAAAAATACAAAAAATGGGTGGCTCTGTTAAAGCAATTGAGAAAGGGTTCTTCCAATCTGAAATCCGTGCTAATGCATATCGTTTAAAAAAAGAAATCGATGATGGTGAACGAATTATAGTTGGTATGAACAAGTATTCTGAAGAAGAAAAACAACCAGAATTACTTCGAGTTGGAGGCGATGTTGAAATTCAACAGAAAAAGGCACTCAAAAAATTACGTGAATCAAGAGACAAAAACAAATGGGAAAAAGCACTTTCTGCAATGAAAAGTGCTGCTGATACTGATGAAAACCTTATGCCTTACATAATTATTGCTGCTAAAGCATTTGCTACTACTGGTGAAATTAGTAATACATTCAGAGAAGTATTTGGAGAATATCGTCCAAAAGAAGTTTTTTGAGTAGTTTTTTCATGATATTTTTATAGGATATACTTTTTGAACATGTATTGAGTGCCAAGATTTCAGTATATACAGTCGTAAATCCCTACAATGAAGAAAATCTTTGAGTCATTTGAGAAATGCAAAATCAATTTCTCTCACCAGATAATTTGGCTAAAAAACAACCATGTAATGACTCGCTCAAAACAAGATCATTCTCCCAAGCATGAGGCGTGCCTGTATGGCTGGAAAGGCAAGCACAAGTTCTATGGCGGATTCAAGACCACCATCTACGAGTATGACAAGCCTCAGTCAAATGACCTACATCTAGTCATGAAACCCGTTCCACTAATGGCAGAACTAGTCACAGAAGGGTCTGACAAAGATGGAATTGTCTATGATCCATTTCTAGGATCTGGCAGTACTCTAATTGCATGTGAGCAGACTGGCAGAACATGTTTTGGAATGGAACTGGAACCTGCGTATGTTGACGTAATTGTAGAAAGATTTGAGAATTTTTCAGGTCAAAAGGCCGAGAAATTAGAATAATCCTATCTAAGATTATGAAATTCTAATTAAATTGACACGCCAAGTCTTGAAATCATTGTGAATTTTTAGTTAAAATTCAATAACATAAAAAATAGAATCTATACGTTATATTATGAAGTATGGCCGGCATTAAATCCCATTTTGTTCCACAATTTTATTTGAAAAATTTTGGTGAAACTTTTTTCCATTTTGATAAGAAAAAAGATAACAAAAGAAAAGTAAATTCTAAGACTGTAGCACATGGATCTGATTTCTACGGGCCAGTCATAAATGGGGGTCATCCATTAGAAGCATTATTTTCTAAAATTGAGGGAAAAGCAAATCTAGCGATTAAAGAATTAATAGAAAAGAAAGACCCAACAATAATTTCTAATACTAATTTTAAAAATTTGTGTGATTTTTTAGCATTACAATATGTTAGGACTCAGAATATGAGAATACAAATAGACGATGCAATAGGTTATGTAATTCGTGAAATGTTTTCAATGGACCATCCTGACATAGATAAAGAACTCATTAAAGATATTTCTCTAACAGAAGAATATGTTCTAAAACTTCATTTCAAGGCACTTACAGATTATCCAAATTTAGGGCAGGCAATTAATCGTATGAAATTTATCACAATAATCAATAAAACGAAGTTTCCATTTTGGACATCAGATAATCCGATCTCTTTATTCAATAGTATTGATTATTCTCCATATAGTGGATTAGGAATAATTGTGGAAGGAATTGAAATTCATTTTCCAATTAACCCTACGATAAGTTTAGTTGTGTGTGATCCAAAAAAATTCAAAAATCTTCCAAATACCTTAACTTTTCATAATGATTACGAAATTTTAAGAGAGAATTGCTTGCAGGTTAATTCTTCAACACGTTTTTTATATTCTAATATGGATAGGTTTTATCAAATCAAAAAACTATTGGATGAAAAAAAGAAAATCAATCCAAAAGAGACAAAAAATACGAAGAAAGTTATTTCAGGTAAGAAATTAGTGAAAAAACAACTTAAATTTTGGGCAGATTCAAAAATTTTAAAACTTTTAAAAATATCTGAAAATGCAAAAGACAGACCCCCTTATGTGAAACCAAATGTAAATTCAGAATATATCCTGACTGGATTCAAGCAAATAAAATCAAAATATGACCCACAAATTCAGACAACACAATTTTGAAAATTAAATATCTGAATTCTATAATTTGTAAATATGCTACAATATTATTTCATAATCTCCATTAGGATTATCTGAAATATTTCATAATATAGAATACTTCCTAAAGAGATACAAAACCAACATTCCACGAAGGAAAACTGACACAACACATCCCAGAACATATACTGAACAGCTTAATCCAAGATTGCCTAATTTACAGACTAACTGACAAGGAATCACAAAGTTACATCAAATCAAGAACTAACGTTACACTTCATGAAGGAACTATAAACAAAAAGAAGAGACTGCAAGAACAAGACCCGGTAATTAATGACTGGCTAGGACACCATACAAGGATTGGATTCGTAAAAGAACACAAGAAAAGAATGGACGAGATGGAAAAAGTACAAGGCAGACTCATGAAGCAATTCCTTCAAACTAATGAGACTCAAACAATCATGGAGTTATCTCGTGAAATAGTAAACGTAAACAAGAGACTATCAGAATTAACACTTGGTTCTCCTATAATTGCACAAATCAAAAAGAAACTAGAGGAGGTTGAAATTGGAAAGGACACCACAGGAATTTCAAATAGCCCAGAAATTATTACTCAATGATACAGTACAAGATCTTAAACTTCCAACTGACATTCCTACAGACCCTGATGAATTCTACCAAGACTTTGGATTACTGGAGCATCCGTTAACAAGAGAACCAGTACAACATCTAACAGCATACCAGTACGCAGTATGGAAAGACGGATTCAGACACAAGTATAGAGAAGTTATCAAATCACAAAAGGTTGGAATCACTACATCTAGTTTGATAGAAGACTTTCAAAAGGCAATAACAACATGCAAGGGAAAAGAAATTCTAGTAATTGCACAGGACACTGATCACGCCAAAGACCATCTGTACACTCTAAGAAAACTAATTTCAAACTCTAACAAGTATTCAAAGTTTCTAATCAGTAAACCAACTGAGTTATTGTTAAAAGATGAAGTTACAAAGGTCATGCAGCTGTTTATTCACAATCCTGACAATCCACACAAACCAACAAGAATAATCGGACTGGGCGGTTCCAATCCCGGTAGTATATGGTCATGGAAGGAAGTCGCACACATTCACATGTCTGACATTGCAGCTAGTAGTAGAATAGACGATGCAGAAGTATTTGGAGCCGCATTCTCACGTCTTGCAAACACAAACGGAACCATGCTGATAGAGTCACCACCACGAAGGCCGTCCGGAATGATTTACAAAATCTATGAAATGTCCAAGCTAAAGAAAAACATCGACAAGGACTCTGCGATAGGGCAGTTCAAGATTCATGAGATACCAGCTATAATGGCAGTCGATGCAGGGTTAATTAACCAAGAATTTCTGGATGCAGAACGTGAAAGATTAGGTCCTTTGTATCCGATGTATTACGAGTGTGATTTCTATAATTCTAGTAGTACATGGTACAAGCCCGAGATGTTTCAATATGGTGATTACGGAGAGGATATGTAGCTCGATGTTTTTTCTTATTTCATAAGTCCATCTAAGATTATGAATTAATTTCAACATCACTAATTGTTATTGAAAAATATAAGTAGATACTACAAAATTATCTGATCCGTCTAAGACATCATTTTTTTAGGAAGTTGTGATTATGTAGATTATTCCTATGATGATGATTACAGGAATAAAGTATTTCATGATATTGTTTATTTTGAGTTCCTTTGCTAAGCTAGCAGAATCGTCATTATGAACTCGCATTTGTAAAACAATGGAAAGAATTGCATTAACAAACAGAGCATAGTTGATTGTCATTACTTTATCAAAAATTGTCATGTAACCTACTGATGGAATGTCATCCAAGGCTCCTTGATGTAGATATACCAGAGAAAGAAGTAGAGGGGCAGTCAAATAAATTCTCGGGGTGTAATTACCACGAAGAAGAAATACCGTAAGAGATAATCCCGTAATTATGGAAACAGGTAAAAGGTATTTTACAGTGGATCCTATTATGGATCGTTCAACCAAATATTCTGCATTTAACCATGACCAAACGTATGTAGAATCATCTTCATTGTCATAATGATGATCTTCAACAGACAAGATGAATTCACTGATTTGCCAACCCGGTACTACTGCTGAATTATCAATCCCGCTAACAGGATCCAAAATAAATCTAATTTGATCAATTGTTTTATCTGTGCCGCTTGGTTCAACTGTAAATTTTAGAATCAAAGTTTCATAGGGAAATTGACTAAAATCCATGTTGTTGAAAAATACTCCGCTAACTTTGCTTTCATAGTAATGTGGTTCAAAGGATTCAGATTCATACAATATATCTTTACCATTAACAAAACTAAATTCAGGAGGATTTAGAGTAAAATCTGTAGGATCGTCTTCTTCCATTATCTCCATAAAAAACCAAAATTCTGCTTCATAGGATCCTGATACTTTGTTTATGTCGCCAATTCTGGTAAGTAAGATTCCAGAATTCCATAGATGGGGGGGACCATCAAAAGATTTTGCATAACGATCATCATACAAGTACATGTATTCTTCTAGATCTTCACCCTGTTTTACATGAAATCGTCTGGGTTCATCTTCGGAATGTCCATCTACATGATGTGCATAGACTGGACCAGACAATAGAATGGACATAGTAAGTGTAAATATGATAATTAAAAATAATAATTTCATACTTTATTTTCATATCTCCTCACTTAAACTTAATTTTTAAGAAATTTTCATAATCTCCATTAGGATTATTCAATAGTTCTCTTTTCCTTTCATAATTTTTTACAATCATTGAAACGATACATTTACGATGAAGATGTCATTTAGTGCAGAATAATTATATGATTAGTTCGTGTAGCTATACAAGAATATGTTAAAAGCGAAACATGTGTAATGATTTGGAAATGAAGCAAATTTTAAAACGAAAATTCAATCCGGATTCTTTTGACCGGGAAACTGTTCTGATGGGTACTTGTGAAACCCTTCTCAACTAGTTTTTTCGATAATTAGTTCTCTTTTCCCTTCAAACTTTCTCTCAATCATTGACTCGATACATTTGGGGAGAAGATACAGCTTCACAAGATGATTTCTTTGGAATTGTAATACATGAGATGCCCTCACCAACTAGAGAAATTCCAAAACCCGTCCCCAAACTGCGAGACCTATACAAACTGAATCATACATCATTTGATAAAATCATAGAGTTTCACACCAGAGTATTATTCCCAAAATTTCCACCATCGCTAATAGTAATTGATTACACAAACGAAAGGTCATTTACTGATATCATGGAGGCAAGATTTGGAAAATCAAGAATTGAAAAAATAAATTTCTCATCAGGAATATCAGGCACAAAGAAGATGCTAAAGGACGACGGCCTATCCATTTTAAAACAGGGGTACAGATTCCCAAACCCTGCTACAATACTAGACCAAACAAAATCACAACTGACACGAGAATTAATTGAACAGCTGAAACATCAAGAGATGAAACTAACCCAATCAGGTAGAGAATCATTTGATCATCCAACAGGAAGACACAATGACTTGAGTACTGCATGGGAGTTGTCAATTCATGGATGTATTCAGCTGGGTTTGAAAGTTGACTTGCCTGGCAATCATTCAGTAGGGCAAATACAAGAAGAACCTGTGATTAATTATGGAATGAACTGAATTAAAAAAAAATTTTCTACATGTGCAATATTGTACACTGGGAAATGATGACGGAAAAAAATGTGATTGTGGTCATTACAATTACGAACATGTATGGATTCGACATGAAGGTTTTTGGGATGAGACTGGAATCAAAGAGAGTTATGAACAATGTAAGAAATGTTTATGTTCAAAATATCACTCCCCAAGTATATTTAATCTCAGAAGGGGAATGGACTACACTCCATGAACAATAAAGAATGAAGATCCTGACGAAAGATGCACTAGATGTGGCCGTCTTCTATTAAATCATGTAGATGTTGATCATCCATTTCAAGATACCAAGACCTTACAAGAGTAATTTGTAAAAAATAAGATTATTTCTTTGCGTTCTTTCTTCTTGTAATCCAGCCTTTCTTTGCAGCTTCAGATTTTACTTCCCAAGTTGGTCCCGGATAGCTAGTCTCATCTTTTTTTGAAGGTTTTTTCTTTGCTCCCTTCCAAATTGGTCCAGGAAAATTGGTTGACGTTCTCTTTGTAGCTACTTTCTTTGCCACTGTCTTCCTTGTAGCTGCTGCTTTTTTCTTAACAATTTTTCTTATAGCTGATACCTTCTTCTTTACTGCTTTTCTTTTAATTGTCATTGTAATGTGACAAATTTACTTGCATATCATAATGATGTGTTAATGTTTTTTGATACTCTAAACACTTCTCATTAAACAATTTCAAATCAGAATATTTCCAGTATGGGGATTGTGGAAAGGACATGTAGAAATGAATAATTATCATGTGCTGATAATTTTTCTTAATGTCTTCTGAATTACCTGAACCAGGACCTGCATGAATACATAATTCTTCTCTTTGGATAATTTTAGATACAATCAAGTAGCAAAATAATCCAAAACCCATTAATCAGTTTGTACCCTGTTAGCAGTTTTTTGTGTGTATTTCTAATTCTTCTTCGATCAAAAAATGTCTATTGCATTTATCACAGTAGTTTGGGACAAAAAATACATCCTTACCAGGTATTCCGACAGGTGGTCTCACAAAAATTTAGTATATTTTTTAGGTAATAAAACTATCCTACCAAAATTGGGAATTTGCACTGCAGTTAAATCAAATTTTATTACAGAAAATAGCATCAAGAGATTGTTGTGAAACCTTGTCTACCTAGAGGGACGACTGGTACAATCTCTCGATTGATTACATCATGTTAAAATAATATTTAAAATGGATCGTCACTTTCTGATGGATCTGTTAAGTAATACATAGATCTGTTGAAATTTTTTCAATATATGCAATTGATTCAATTCACCAAGATAATTTACTTCTCAATTAATTTAATTTTCTAAAAATCTTATTGAGACGTTACATCTACGGAGAAAATGACACAACCAGAGTATTTCCAGTATGGAAATTATGTAGATTTTGAATATGATCAATCAAAAGAGTATTCTCTTTTAATTGATGAATCATTTGAAAGTGCAGAAATTCCTCTTGAACTAGTTCTGAAAATCTAATCTATGAAATTTTACACCTATCTGCGTCCAATTTTATCCCCAATTTAGTGGCTGAATTCTCGTGGAGTCTAACCCACAATAATTTATCTAGAGTAAATTGAATAAAATAAAATCACTTAATACTGTAATTTGACGAGGTCTTTTAATTAGACTCTTTTTTGATTTTGTTTTAATTGTAGATTGGAATTTATTTTTAGGAAAACTCATTTTTGAACTATAATTTAGCATAGGAAATATTGACTATTTCTTTTAATGAGTGGCTTTATCAGAAATCAGAATTATCCTGCATAGATTCAACCTTATGGTGACTCTGCTCACTTTTTGTGATGAAAATAGACAGAACTCCTGTCAAAATTTTACAATCGAATTTTTTCTTTAAATAATTCCTGATATTTTGACCAATAGTCTTTAGATGTGCCATCTTTTAATTCTGTGTGACTGAGTTTTATGTCATTATGAAGAGGGCAATTTATGCAAAATTCTTTTTTCGTTGATTCCAATTATTCGTTCAATATATAACATGCATAGCACACTAGCATTTTTCACATGTGATTTCGTTTATCAAAAATAAATCATGTTTTCATATGTGAGAATTTTGTATTAGTTTAATTATCAAAAATGTCTGCTTAAAATCATGAGCATTGAGGGATTGTATATGCTAAATACTCCAGAGTATACTGAAGAAAAAATTCATGAAGCTCTTAAAACATTATACACAGATAGAAAAAATGAATTTAATGAATTATCTCTAGTATTTCTAGGAAAAAAGAAACTAAATGAAATGGAAAACTGGAAGGAATTTGTTTTAAATTTTTGTTTGGATGTGGGGGACTCTTTTAAAACATGGACTAATCAAAAACCCCCTTCTGCAACTTCTCCACAAAAAGCTCTGACTATTCTAAGACAAATTGGTAATGGGAAGACATCCATGAATCAATTAACACATGTGTTAAACATCGCATATAATCTATCAGCAGAATTCAAAGAGATCTACCGACGTTTGAAATAACATCTTTTTAGAAACTTTACTATACTAGGTACAATAGTCAATTTAACGATTTTTACAGGATGTATTAATTGATATTTTTTCCACAATGTGGACATCTTTCTGCCATCTCAAGTTTTGTATCCGATTTCTGTATGTTCTCAGATGACAAAGTCAAGCATATGTCCCATGGACTAACAACTATGTCTTTGTAAATAACATAAGGGTGCTCCATCCTATCCATAACTGAACAAAGTTTGTCAAATGGAATGTCTTCTGTAATAACTTTGATATGATCAAATGTGAACTTATTAATTGGAATATCCAAGAAATTCTCAACATCCTTTTGAAATTTTGTAATTCGTGATAGTCCTTCAAGAATTGTCCTATCGCTAATGAACTGATTAGAATTTCCCAATAAAAGTTTTCGTGTTTTGTTGTTAAACATTAAATCAATTATGTCCCTTAATGGTTCATCACCTTGAAATTTGATAATATTCTTTTTAGGCATTGAAGATATCGTGAGATCTGTTTTGTATTTTTTCCCAACTTCTAGCATTTTTCTTGCAGAAATTGGTGAATAACTTCCTGATTTGTTTGGAATTATGGCAAATGCTCTTCTACTTTTTTTCCAATCTTCAATAATATCTTTGAATTTTGTTTGTTTACTAACTTGAGTAACATCTTTGAACATTATGTCCTGAGTGCTATGTTGATATTGAGAATCAGGGGTAGGATTTTTGCGTAAATGCTCTAAAACATCATATCCACCTACAATCCCTATAGGTTTGTCATTGTCTTGAACTACAAGTGCATCTATTGTAGATTCTAAATATTGGGCACACATCTCTGTAGCAACCCAAACTTCTCTTTCTTTATCTACAAAAACACAATCTGTAACAGTTAATGTGTCTGGAAATAATTCTTCCAATGTTAATTCCATGAGTCCTTTGCTAAAAGATTCCATTTTTCTCACTTTTATCTCATAAATTTAGTATATTAATTGATTCATTATTACTGTGTTATAAAAATAAAAGGATTTCCATGTAATTCTTATGTTATGTCTTTTTCTAAATAATTGAATCTCTCTTATCATTTTTGAGAATTGAATGTGGTGGCTTTATGCAATAAAATTCATTGTAAGACATGTCACGAGATGTTCCAATATCAGAAAGATCGCTGAGAGAATTGTTTTCAGAAAGACTAACGTGGTCACTATGTATCCATATTGACAAAGGCAAAGAAGTATGGGTTGTCACTGGAATGTTGGTTCAATATTTGGAATCAGCTACGGATTCAATCATTGTAAGAGATGAGAAGCACAATCCAATTGGCACAATTGGAGGAAAAGAAATAATGGAAAATTTGCTAAAGAATCCAACTTCGGGTTTATTCTATGGAACCAAAGTAGAAGACATTATGGAACCAAATCCTGTTGTAGTGTCAAAGGAAACAAAGTACAAAGATTTGATGAATTTTTGGAGGCAGAGAGGCAGAGCATATGCTGTAATTCCTAACGAGTGGGGTTTTTACTCTGTAATTTCCGCACAAAAAATTCTAGAGATTGGTAAGAGATGTATAACTAATCTTACAATTGAAGACTTGCCAAAAAAGAAACTCGTGACATTCAAAAAAGAAGATACATTTGGTAATGTAATTAATTCAATGTTTGAGAAAAAAGCAAGAAAAATTTTGCTAGAAGGTTCCAACAAGTATCTTAGTGATAGATTAATCATTGAAGCCATTTCAGAGAAAATGAAGCATCTAAGAGAGACAGATGATTTTCTAAATGAAGCAATAAACATTGTAGATTTAGAAGAAGCCAAAGTAATTGTTGAGAATTTGAAAATCAACGAAGTAGCATCTATGATGTATGATATGGCCCATCCATTTGTTATTCACAAAGATTGGCTTGTAACACCGTGGGATATTTGTAATATTTTGCTATCCCCAGAGATTACAGAGTATGCGGTAAAATAAAATACTGACTATTTCTTTAAATCAATATCTATTTCAGGTTTGATTCTTAAGATGTTTGAATCATTAGTGATTATACCATTGTCTGATATGTTTACAGAATCAGTTACTTCAAAGAAAAAGAAATTTGGCATTACACATACACATTAGTGTGAGAAACAAAAATCATTATGAGTACTGTTTTGACTGAACCTGAATGGCATGCAGATGTAAAGACTAATTCAAAAATAACACTGGTGATTGTAGATATGCAAAAATTATTCTTGACTGAAAAAAAATCTCCTTGGATGAATAAAAAACTATTATCCATAATCCCAAATATTGAAAAATTAATTAAAAATAGTGGAATACAAAATGTAATATTTACTCGCTTCACACCGCCTAAGAATTGGCAAAAAGAACAGGATTCGTGGCAAACATACTATAGAATAAATCAAGAAATTACTACAAGTATTCTGGGAACTGATGCATTAGATTTAATTGATGATTTCATTCCATATGTTTCAAATTCAGTTGTAACCAATAGAAAAAAATCCGCATCAATATTCATGGCAGGCAATTTTTATTCCAAAATAAAAAAACAATCCTCACAAATTCTAGTTTTCACAGGCGTTGAAACAGATTATTGTGTTCTTTCAAGTGTGTTAGATGCCATTCATTTAGGATATTATGTAATAGTAGTAATGGATGCATGTGCAAGCAGTAAAAAACAAGGTCAAAAACATGCAAAAGGAATCTTTGAAAGATTTCCAGAACAACTCTGGATCATCTCTACAAATGATTTGATAAATCATCTACAAAGACCAATAAACAACTTTTAGTTCTAAATTCAGCTAGAAAAATCCCTTGGGGAATTTTAATACTAATTGGAGGGGGACTGGCATTGGCAGGAGGTTTTACCTCGTCTGGACTTGATTTACAGATTGCTGACCAACTATCATTTGTTGGAGGAATGGATTATTTTCTGATAATGCTCATAGTTGTTGCAGTTGCAATCTTTTCAGGCGAGCTGATGAGCAATACTGCAGGGGTAGCCCTACTGCTACCCATAATGGCATCTTTGGCTGCAACAATGGATGTTAATCCAATTTTACTTATGGCGCCTGTTGCAATTGCTATGAGCTATGGGTTTATCATGCCTGTTGCAACGCCTCAATGCAATAGTGATTGGAAGTGGATTTGTCACAGCCAAAAATATGGCAAAGTTTGGCATTCCGTTAAATTTAATCAGCATATTTTTAGTGTCTGTTGTAATGGCAACACTTGTTCCTTTGGTCTGGGGATAATTTAATTTTAAAATTCATTTATTAATATCTAAAATAATTAAAAACTAGGTTTGATTTGTAATCAGATGAACGAATGGTGTCCAGACTAACAAAATTGCAATACCCACACCAATCATAAAAACAATTGTATAGTATGAAAGTTTTACATCTCTATTCCTTAAAGCATAATGTAGGATAATCCAACTAACTCCCCATCCTATCAGCATGATTGTTTCTTTTCCACTATATGGACCGATTGCATCTGCTCCTGGAATCCACGCTTTTCCAATTTCATGAATCATCAATTTTGATTCTTGGGAGAGTACACTTAGGGTATGAGATACAGATAATGATAAAATTCCTATCATTGATGAGATCATTGCTGCTGCTGCAATGCCATTTTTCTTGTCGGGTTTTTGATTTTCTTGAGTCATTTCAAACCGCCATAAGTTTTGTTATTGCTGCTCCAAGAACAAATGCTATCATCAGAACGGTCCAAGCTGTAGCTATCATCGTCCCTAATGCATTTCGTAATCTTTCATCAAAAGGTATTGCATCCTTATACTTCCAAAGAATAAAGGTAGAAGCTATCACAATAGGGAGTGGAAAAAGTGCAATGTGTTCTTTAAATTCAAAAAAAATTTCATGAATTTCTGGAAATGTAGAAATAAAAAACTCTCGTGGTCCCCCAGGGCCTCGATAAGCTGTATAAATCCAATTACCAGTAACTATGGCAAGGACGGCAAAAACAGATGAAATTGTAGCTAAGATCCTAAGATCTCTATAAGCTCTCAAATGTCCTAACAATAAACGCCATCCAAGATATCCTGCCGCAGAACCGAATATTACTCCCAAAGTTGCAAAAATTCCATGAATTGTAGCAATGGATGAAAATGGACTTTCTCCCATCAGTTCTTGCCAAGGAGCTGAAAAACCCAAAACAAACCCCAAAAAGACAGTTAAGAAAATCCACCCAGCTATAACGCTATTTTTTAAAAGATTTTTTTTATGAGTGGGTATTGACATGAAATAAATGTCAACGGAAGGAAATTAAACTTACTTATTTTTTTCACATTTGATTTTCAAAATTCAATTCCTTATAAAATTGAAAAAGATTAATTTTAAGTACATGAAGTATTCTCCTAACCATCAAGTTAAAAAATACCAACATCTATCTCTGAAAACAACTAACATTAGACAATCTTTTGAGTGTGAAATCTGGGATGTTTTCTTTACTCTAGCAATTCCCCACATAATAGTCATACATTTGGCATTTTTACAGGATTGAGTTCTTCATTATCTGTCCAGATCTTAAAGCAGTCTTCAAAGTCAAGACAGAATTTTAGAATAATTACCTCAGTCATCTGTTATTATAGGCATTCCTAAGGATTCTGCAAGTTCTCGAAACTCATTTCGTCTATCTCAAAATATTACGTTGAGTGTTTCTCTGACTTTTAATTCATCGTATCCATTAATTAACCCAATTCGATTCATATTCATTTTTTTATAATATATGTTAAAAACAACACCTACATTTTCACATTTGATAACTTTGAACTTGTTTAATTACAAAGATAATTATTTAAAAATATGGATCCTCAATCACAAAAACAAATTGATGAGATAATGTATGAAACAAATGAAAAGATTTCGGCTAATGTACATGAAATTAAAGATATTAGATTTTCTAAAATGGATGAAAATGAAAAACAATCAAAGTGCGATAAGTTACGAGAAGAGTTTGAAAAAGTAATGTTTGAAGCGAAGGAGAAGATAGAAAAAGTGATGAAAGAATGCCAATGAAAATTGATGAAATAGATCCAGATTATGAGACAGTTAAGGTAGACCAAATTGGAATTGTTGATTCACATACAGGAGCAGTGTTGCTCAAAGATGAAAAAGTTGAATTCGTAATGTCTGGGTTTTCATCTGAAGTTGCAAGTATTATTTCTGATTTTGTTGATGGAAAACGAGATGATCCACCAACAATATATCGCCTAGTTGAGCAAATTTGTGAGGAGAACGAAATATTTCTAGTTCGAGTAAAAATCTATGAAAGTGGGGGGATTTTTAGAGCAAATTTGTATTTTACTGGGAAAAAAGACATGGTATTTCGAAATTTTAGGGCATCTGATGCCATAGCATTGGCAACTTACTATAATATTCCTATTCTTATAAGAAAATCAATGTTAAAAAATATAGAAAAAAGTGAAATTGAAAAAAAATGAAATTGAAAAAATTTATTCTTAAAAGTTGAAATTATTTCTTCAAAATAAAACCACAAAAAAATAATACTATAATAAAATGACGATTTATTGTAATTGATGAATAATTATTTTGTTATTGCAAATCCCACTTCTGAAAATTTAGCAAAAAAGATTGCAAAAGAATTATCGGCAAAATATTTGAATACAAAATTGAAAGTTTTCCCTGATGGAGAAAGTAAACTTACTATTATGGGATATGTAAACAAGGGTACAATTATTGTTGTGTCATCCACTGGCCCACCTGTAGATTCAAATCTTGTTAGAACTTTGTCATTAATTTCAAAATCTCGTGAAATATTTTCAAACGTAATTGCTGTAGTGCCGTATATGGGATATGCCAAACAAGACAAAGAATTCCTCAAAGGGGAAATTATAACAATTTCCGTCATTGCAAAATTGCTTAAAGCAGCTGGTGCAACACGATTAATCGTAGTAGATTTTCACAGTCCAAATGCTATTGATTTTTTCAAATTACCTACAAAAAATATTTCTGCAATTTCTTTATTTGCAGAATATTTCAAAAACCACAAACTGAAAAATCCTCTTGTCGTATCTCCAGACCTATTTTGGAAATCTAGTGCAGAAAAATTTGCAAAATCCATTAATGCAACTGCCATTGCATTAAACAAACAAAGAAACAGAAAAACAGGAGAATTATCCATCAAATCATCCTTACCAAAATTTTCCAAAGAGTGTGATCTAATACTATTTGATGACATGGTATCAACAGGAGGAAGTATGCTTAAGGCAATCAAATTTCTTAAAGGAAATTTTAGAAATATGTACGTAGTTTGCACCCATCCTGTTTTTGTAGGTGATTCAGAGAGAAAACTAAAACAAGCAGGAGTTACAAAAATTATAGGAACAAATTCAATTGAGGGAAAATTTTCAAAAATAGATCTGTCAAAAATTATCTCTGAAACTATTCGAAACTGGTAGTATTTTTATAATATTTAGTTTACAATCATCTGTCAATTACAAACGTTCTTTCTACTACAGGCGATTCCGTTATTGTATGGATTAACATATCGAATTTTTTACCTACGCCTATAGGTATTTGAATAGATAGAATGTATTTTACTCTGTCAATTTTATAAGATTGTTCAGCATATATTGTAAACAATAATTCTCCTTTTTCCACAATATCTCCAATTTTTTTATTAAAAACAATTCCTGCACCTTTATCTTTTGGAGCGCCTGCGGCACGTCCCATTTCCACAATAACTCTATTTTCTATCCACAACACTTGTCCTGATTTTTCCGAACGAATAAGCAATGAATATTTGCCAATTGGTATGTCTTCTGGAAGTATGGATGGGTTTCCACCTTGTACTTTGATTATCTTTCTCATTTTTTGCTCTGCTTTGCCTGATTCAAGGATTTTTTTTGCAAGAGCATAACCGTTTTTTTTGCCTAACAATTCAAACATACTTCCAGCTATGTTGCATGTTTTATCTATTAGATCAGGAACCTGTTTTTGATTCATTAAAACTTCTAATGCCTCTTTTGCTTCAAGTGCTGGACCTACAGTATTCCCAATTGGTTGCTCTCCAACAGTAACTATACAATTAGTATGAATTCCTAGTCTACGACCAAGTTCAATAATGTCTCTTGCAAGAAGATCAGCTTCCCCTGTTGTTTTCATCTTTGCCCCTCTTCCAGTTGGAATATCGACTACAAGATGGGTTGCGCCAACTGCTTTCTTTTTACTCATAATGGAGGGTAAAAGCAAAGGATCAATATGAAGAGAAAATTCTGTTTTCACAAATATGTCATCTGCTGGTGCCAACTCAATTGCACCTCCCCATACAATACATCCGTTTGATTTTTTGAGAATCTCCAACATCTTGTTTGTAGTGAATTCCACAGGCATCAAAATTTTTGCACGATCTGCAGTTCCTGCTGCAGAAGTAATAGCTCTTGAAGATGTTTTTGGAATGGTAAATCCCTCTGATGCAATTATTGGAACAACTAATAGCGTAGTTTTATCTCCTGGAACTCCTCCTATACTGTGTTTGTCAATAATGACTTTCTTGTTAATACTGAGGGTTTTTCCCGTATCTACCATAGAACGAGATAAACTTGTTGCCTCATCCAGATCTAATTTGTCAATATGCAATGCAGTTACAAATGCAGAAATTTCATTTTCATTGAGATTGCCATCAACTAAATCTTGTACAATTTCGTGTATTTCTGGATAGAGTAATTTTTTTCCTGAAAGTTTGTTTCGAATAAATTGAAGTGATTTTGGAAATGGTGCAATATCTACATTTACTCGGGTATTTTGCTTTAGAGAAAGTATTTTTCTAACTTCTTCTGTTACCCCTAGATGTCCTTTTTCAATAATGTTAGATATGTTTACTATTGCGGTAATTTTCTTTTTTGTCTGAATTGTCACACGTTCAGAGGCAGTAATGTTTAATTCATCAGCGTCTTTCTCATTCAAAAATACAAATGGCTTACCCCCTGAGTCAATATTTAGAATATTCACTTTTAACAGCATTGTATGTATTTTTGATGTGAGATTGTATTTAATAATACTCTCGATGAAATACTGTCTTTGTTATCATGTTTGAATTTAAGACCATTTTCTAAATAATAGTTAGGACAGTAATTTGCATTGGCTAAAAAAACATTAAAAAAAATTTTAGTGCCTTTAGATGGCTCAAAAAATTCTCTGAGAGGTTTGAGTTTTGCATTAGTTCTTGCAAAACAATCAGGATCATCTATTATTGGTCTAAATGTATACTCCATTCCAATGCATATGAAAATTTCATCTGTTGTAAGAAATAAAGCAAAACAAAAGAGCAAAGAGGTCATCATGCAAGCAGAGAAGATGTCACAAAAGACTCATGTGCCATTTTCAGGCATGATTAAAGTTAGCAATAATGTGGGAAATGCAATTATTGAATTTGCTAAAAGTCACAAAATAGATATGATTGTACTGTGTTCCCGTGGACCTGATCCAGAATTTGAAATATTTTTGGGTAGTGTATCTAACCATGTTGTTAATAAATCAAAAATTCCTGTAACGATAGTTAAATAAACAAAGTTTACTTGTGATTTTTAATACATTCCCATTTTTCCACCAAGAGGCATGGCTTGTGGTGGTTCAGATGATAGTGAACGAGATACAGCAACAACATTATCGATTCTCAAAGAATTACATAATTAAAAATAGAAAAATCTAATGTATGCATCATTCATCGGAATGAAATATCACGAATGATTATTCGTGAAAGGTGATGTTAATTTCCAATAATTTGTACCACTATATTTCGCTCTCTTCCTTTAGTGTCTAGTTCTATGAATACAATTTGCTGCCAAGTTCCTAACAATAATTTTTCATCAATAAATGGAATTGTTAATGAAGGACCAATTAATGATGCCTTTACATGAGAGGGCCGTTTCCATCATGCCACATTTGTTCATGTCCATAATCGAATTCCTTAGGTGCAATTCTAGATAGCATATCTGGAAAGTCTTTCAAGAGACCAGGTTCATATTCAATAGTAGTCAATGCTCCTGTAGAACCGGTTACAAAAATAGTTACAATTCCGCTAGAAATCTGTGATTCATTAATTTTTGCTGAAATCCTTTCTGTGAGATCAATAATATCATTTTCCTCTTTGGATTGAAATTTGATGGATTTTGTAATTACAGTCATCTTTTAATCAATTACAACACAAATTCAAATCTCTTTCCATTAAAGAAATTATCTAGTTCCGACGTGTAAATTTTAAAATCCTTCGTAACCATCTTCTTCATATCGGTTCTTTTTTCAATCCTTCCTAACTGTAGAATTGCAGAAACAAATAATGCACTGATAATGCCTATGAAATATTCTCCAACTCCGACACAGACCTATTGAAGTAACAACCCAAAGTGTAGCTGCGCTAGTTATTCCTCTTATGTGTCCCTTATGCGCAATTATGCTCCCTGCACCCAAAAAACCAATTCCTGCAACAATACCTGCAGCAACTCTGGTAGGTTCTATGTCAAATGAAAGTGAAATTATTGTAAAAATCGTGGCACCAAGACTCACCAACATATGGGTCCTCAAACCTGCAGGTCTGTGTTTTAATTGTCGTTGAAATCCAATTAATGCACCAAGAGCAATTGCAAGCAACAATTGCAATATCGTTCCAAATTCAATATTTACAAACCCCTCTTCAAAACTCACGCAATTATATTGTAAATTCAGTGTAAATCACTCTCATACAAATATCAAATTTGATAATTATGGAAATAAATGAAATTGGAAAACCGCACTATGAAACACAGTTTCTAAAAGAAAGATGTTGAAGTTTTTGTTCAATGTCATCTAAAATCAATTTTAAATGAAAAATATCACTTTCATGTGTGATCATGATCGTTCAATCCATTTTGACGTTTGATCCATTTTAATAAATCAAATTTTGGATTTACAACTTTTTTGTCACTAGTATTTTGATTTGAAAATCTCTATTCTGTTCTCCAAATCTATTGATAATTACAGATAGTCTTAAGTTCATAAACTTATTTAAAAAATTATGCAATTAAAAATTGGTAGATGGACTGCAAAAGCAGACAAATGTGCTTCTATTTATCAAGGAAATACATCATTATCATTTAACATAAAAGGTCCTGGAGAGATTACTGTTTATCATGATGACAAAGTAACCAAATTTTACAAAGATAAAACGGTTTCAGCGAAAAAAATTAAAATCAAAAATTCATCCTACAGTTGGATTTCAGGAACATACGTTGGTCCTTCAGATACTATGGAATTTGAACAAGAATGGTTTGCAAAATCTGGAACATGGCAAACACTGTATCATGGGGAAAAGGCCAAATTGTATAGGATTTTAGGTCCTACTACTCAAAGAGACAGCGACATACTGGTATCAGTTGATGGATTAGAGACGGGATGTTTTTTGTCTAAATCTCACAGTGTTGATGTAAAAGGCAAACATATCAAAATAAAGAAAAGACGAGGTCCTGCTTTTGTTAGTGGATATGCTTATTCGTTAAAGTAAAAAGGTAATCCTCTTTCAAGAGTTGTTTTTCCATACTGGAACTAATGAAAATTATAAAAGTTCGTGAAAAAATAACCAATATTGAAAATTCCAATAAAAATATCTGAACTAGAATACAGAATAGAATCAGATGCAGAATATGAAATGAAGGTGCCTGTTGTAATATATGCAAATGAAAGTTTACTACAAAAAATGATTTCAGATAGAACCCTCGAACAGGCAAGTTAATGTTTCTACATTACCTGGAGTCCTGAAACAAGTCGTAGTTTTACCTGATGGACATCAAGGTTATGGATTTCCAGTGGGGGGAGTTGCAGGGATGGATGTTGATGAAGGTGTTATTAGTCCTGGAAGTGTAGGATATGATATCAATTGTGGAGTGAGATTGATCAGAACTAATCTTACTGAAAAGGAAATCAGACCAAAACTAACCAAACTTGTTGATCATCTTTTTAATTCAATCCCATCAGGATTGAATCCTAAAGAAGGGTGTATAAAACTAAACACGACTCAATTAGATGAAGTTTTAGGACAGGGTGTACGATGGTTAGAAACAAACGGATATGCCACAAAAGATGATCTTGATGTTTGCGAAGAAAATGGGCATATTGAAAATGCTGACACTGACAAGGTCTCAGAGTTGGCCCGTAGTAGAGGTGCTCCTCAAGTTGGGAGTTTGGGATCTGGAAATCATTTCTTAGAAATTCAGAGTACAAGAGATTCATGACGAGCAAGCTGCAAAAATCATGGGAATATTTCTAGGTCAAATCACAATACCAAATTTCATCAATTTCTTGTTTGAGCATCAATCTATTACATTTGAGACATTTTTTGGCTTCTAAATCATCAACCTCATCCATAATTACTCACATCATTTTGTAATCATTACAGGACAGTGAACCTTTTGGCTAACTCCATGGGCAACACTACCCAAAATCATTTTATCAAATCCAGTTCTACCATGTGAGCCCATCACAACAAGATCTATTTTGTAGGATTTTGCAAAAGAGATTATCTGATTTATTATTGATATAGTTGGGATTATTTTGAAATTTATTTTAATGTCTGTCTTCTTTTTTACAGATTCTAAAAGTTTTGAAATGTTCTCTTTGGCAGCTTTTTCCTCTTTTTTCAGTATTGCTTTGGTATAACGTGAATCGTAATACCAAACACCTCGGTATACTGGTTTGGCAAGGCATATGAGCACCATAATATTTGAATCATATTTTTGTGCAATATCAAGTGCAATCTTGAATGCATGAAGTGAGTATTTTGAACCATCATACGGAACCAAAATATTTCTAAAAAGCATGAATAACTAAATATTTTGAACAATTAAAGTCGACATCATGCTTCTCAAAGATGGGAATTATTCCTTATCAGAGGATAGTTCAAGATTTGAGATCTAGAACAACTACATGAACTCCAAGATAGTATCAATAATGTTGATTGTGGTGCAGTACTCGGTACTACTGCAGATCTAAGAATGAGAATCAAGATAAACAAACCTGTAGCAAAAGTAATTTTTGAATGACATGATGCAGGAGAGCCAAAATTTACATCTCACATACAAACAACCGTAATTGATATCAAGAAAAAATATTAGTTGATTTTAATGGAATGCCTTGTCCTTTTTTTTGGAATTTTTATTTCTAGTCTTCCTTTTCGAAATTTGGAAGTTATTTTTTTAACTATCAATATTTCCAGATATTGAAATTGATTTTTTAAAATATTCAAACTTTGTAATATTGCCTAACCTTTTTTCAGAATATTCTTCCTTAATCTTTGCTTCTATATTGATAATATTCCCGTTAAAAGTAACTTTGATGTCTTTTTTGTTTACAAGTGGAAGATCAAATTCTAGCAACCATTGATTGTTAAATTCTCTTAACCACGAAAGTGGAGAAAGAATTCTATGTCCGATATCGTCAAACCATGAATTAATTATTTGAGGTACTGTTCTGAATTCATTATCGTTTTTCATATAATCACCTGTAAATCTGTGGTACTTTTGCATTCTTTTCTTGTCGTAATGTTCGTAGGGTTTCTTCCATTAGATTTCTGTACTGAATTCGGAGTTTATCTATCTTTTTTTGAATATCATGTATGTTTATTTTAACATCTAGAATCTTTGCTAATGTGACTATTGCTACAATTGATGCCTCGGGATCTGGAAAGAATGGATGACATTCTGTATACAAAGTAAGTACGGGAATTTTTGTTTTTCTAAAACTTGAAATTATGGCAGCGTCTGTTCCTAAAATTGAACCATCTAAAAATTTTGGAATTTGATTATTGTAAAGTATGTTATCTAAGATAGGGTGTGTTATGAGTCCATAAATTTTTGGTGCATTATTTTTTTGGTTTACTGTCTCCATCCCACTAACAACCACAATTTTTCTTATGGCATTTTTCTTACTAAACTCATGAACTGCAAGCGCAAATTGTTCTGCAAAATACTGTTCTAATGGAACATCTGAAATTATTACAAAAAGATTGTTTTTATTATAAACTCTGATTGGGCCAAAATTTCTCCATCTTCTACGAATAATGCTGAAGGCATATCCTGTATCTCGATCTCACTAATCTGTTTCATCTTTAGATGATGAATAATATATGATATTGAAAAAACACCCACTAAACCGTTACTTGGAAATCCTATGAGCAAGGTATTTTCCTGAGTGTCATATTTTATAATTCCCAAGTATTATTTTTTATTTCTCTTATGATTAAAAGAAAACTATGATTATCAAAAATAAAAATCAAAAAATGTTTCTTAACACATTCTAACTTTGCCTCATTGATAAATACTATCTATGGTTAAACCCCCAGAAAAAATTACAAATCAATAGTGAATGTCTTCTATATCTTGAACCCTTACAATCCTTTTCCACATACAGGACAATACATTGGATTCTACGTGAACGGTATTGGTGAATATGTCCACACTTCACACACATCTATGGACGTTATTATTTGAAATTACCGATATCTTATTCCTGAAATTCCACCCAATGACTCATGGTAGGATGTATTATGGATTCTCCTTTGTTTAGTGTTGCAGAACTCTTTTACATTGCCCTATATGGTATTTTTATGCCTAGAATCAATGTCATTAATTGTCTTAATCACGATGAAACGCAGATTCATGATAGAAATAGTAGAATCTACACAATAAATAAAACCATAAATTATCTACAGTTAAGAGGTGTTTTAGATGAAAATTGATCATATTGCAATTGCAGTAAATGATGTCGAGGAATCAGCCAAAGTGTATCAACAGGCATTAGGTGTAGATAGTGTCGAATTTGAAACAGTAGATACTGAAGGAGTTAAAGTTGCAATTATTCATTTAGAAAACGGTCGTGTTGAATTAATGCAGCCAACAAATGATTCTAGCCCAATCAAAAAATTTCTTGATAAAAAAGGTCCAGGACTACATCATATGGCTTTAGAGACTGATAACATTGAAGGTGAAGTCGAAAGAATGGAAGGATGTGGAATTCAATTCTTGGGTAAAATAAGGCCTGGCTCTGCAGGAACTAAAGTTACTTTTATTCATCCAAAATCTCTTCATGGTGTTCTAGCAGAACTCTGCTCTCATCCTAAAGAATGAGCTAACCTAAACGCGTTTATCTATATCTGTGTTGAATAGAAGACATGGCGCAGTATAGCAAAGTTATGTTTGAAGAATCGATAAAATCTGAAAAGACACGTGAGACATACACTTGGTATCTTCAAAAGTTTGTTGATTATTTTGAATTAAAAGATTTTGATAGTATTCTCAAGATTTCAAAAGAAGAACTTCAAAAGATACTAGCAACCTATGTCATCCATACTAAGAAAAGAGTAAATCCCAACTCCGTCCCTACTTTCTGCAAACCTATCAAGCTGTTCTTGGAGGTCAATGATGTTGATTTGAACTGGAGGAAGATTTCTAGACTATATCCTGAACGAGTAAAGGAATCTGGTAACTCTGCATGGCAAACTGAAGATGTTCAAAAAATGTTGGATTCAACTGTCCAATTAAAGAACAAGGCAATCATTCACTTCTTGGCTTCAACAGGTGTTAGAGTTGGTTCAATGGCTGATCTAAAACTTAAACATCTACGTGATATGCCTGATGACTGTAAGATGGTTTTGGTTTACGAGGATTCAAAGGAAGAATATCAAACATTTCTAACACCAGAAGCTTCTAAGGCTTTGGATAATTATCTCAATGAACGAAAGCAAGCCGGTGAAGTATTGCACAATGACAGTATTTTATTCAGGGCACATTATACACTGATTTCACAGAAACCCAAACAAATGACCACCAAGGCAATTCAGTCTGTAATAACTCGTGCAATAAAGAACTCTGCAATTAGTTCTCTTTTCTCATCAGAAATTTTTACTATCATTGAAACGATACATCTACGGAGACGAAGGAATTTCAGAATAGTACCGCAATAGATTAGTAATTAAATTAATTATTTTGCTTATGAAATGTGCATTTTGTATGATTAAAGAGGCAAAATATGATCCAAAACCTAATTGGCATGTTAGTGGAAAACTTTGTTCAGAGTGTTATGATTACAAATATGTTCGTGACTCCAAGTCACTGATAAACAAACCATTTTTCAGAAAGATTTTGAAGTTAGCTAAAAAGAAATGGTTCATCATCCTAATTGCTTCTTTGTTGATATTCAGTGTATTAATGAGAATAATTGTTCAAGATTAATCCAAACACTTCTCAATTAACCTCATCATATCAACGAATCATTGACACGATACATTTGGGGAGAAGATCCAGCTTCACAAGATGATTTCTTTGGAATTGTAATACATGAGATGCCCTCACCAACTAGAGAAATCCCAAAACCTGTCCCCAGACTGCGAGACCTATACAAACTGAATCATACATCATTTGATAAAATCATAGAGTTTCACACCGATGTTCTATTCAAGAAATGGCCATCCTTCTACATGGTATTTGATTACACCAATGAAAGAACATTCACAGACATGATGGTTAGAGACTGGAGAAAACAGAGTGGAGAAGGTAAACTTTACTGCAGGCACCTCAGGCACAAAGAAGATGCTAAACCAAGATGACTACATCATGTAGTAATCGTAATCTACACAAAAGAGGAGGCGAAACTAAAACTGCAAAGTACTGACGTTGATGTAGAACAAGAATATCTTAACCCGTATACCACTGACAGTGGTTCAATCTTGGGTAAAGTCACTGCGGAAGATGAAGAAGAGATAGAGAGGGGAATTAAGAGTTGAAATATTAAATTAATTTTCTTCTCTTTAGGACCTCAACTACCTGGTCTTCTAATTCCTGTTCTATTGTTTTGTAAATTTGACCTACTGCCACATTATTTGTTAGAGTAGAAACAATCACTATGGTGTCTGCTTCTTGTTTTAATATATTGATTGAATGAATTTGAGAAACAGGTGATGCAATTATCAGATGTTTGGGGTTTTGTTTTCTTATCCATCTTGCTGCTGCAAGTGCAGTAGACCCTGTTGCAATTCTGTCATCTACTAGTATGACAACTTTGTCTTGTATGCCATAATCTTCTGATGATTTATTTGATCTGTAAAGATCTTTTCGCAAACTAATCTCTTGAAGTTGTATGAATTTCTCTTTTTTGATAAATTCTTGTGGAATCTTTAACGATTCTATTAAAGACTCATCAAAGTATGTTGTTCCATCTGACATTACAGCACCAATAGTATTTACTTTATTTCCAATAGACGATATTTTGCGAGGAAATACTACATCAAAATCATAGTCAAGTTTGCTAGCTACAATGTCTGCAACTATTACTCCTCCTCGAGGAATGCCCAGTACCAAAACCTCATCTTTGTGGTTGGTTATTTTCTTAACTGTATTTTCAAGAAGATTTGCTAGGATCTTTGCAGCACTTACTCGGTCATTAAATGCTATTTGTGATGAGGGTGTTTGTTCAGTGTTTGAAGTAGATTCTGATGATTCCAATACAACTTTGAAATGAAATGTATGTTATAAAAATACTGGAAAATACTTCCTTTAGTGGTTCATGTTTCTAACTCTGCTTGTTGGTTTATGAGGTAGTGTCATAGTGATCAAGATTTTATCTGGTGACCCAGGGGATAAAATCAGGGATTCTTTCTTTATTGTAGGCACGAAAACAAGTTCCTTTCTGATTTCTGACAAAATCAATCTAAACAAATGGCAGGCAACACATGCAGCTAATCTATCTAATTTAGACACAATTCTATGATCAGAACAAAAAGGAATTTTTGAAAAAAATTGGACAATAGTCTAACTTGAACAATAATTGGGAAATGTTTTGGGCATAAAACAGCCTAAAATCTTTTTTTGGATAGAGAAATTGGAAATATGAGTACAGAAAAATACCATGTTTGTTTTTTAGCTCAGTTTGAAATGAGTCAGCCGATTATTGGAGTGTTTTTTGACTCTGAAGATGACTTTTAATTTCCTTTTCAACTTGCGGATCAAAAATCATTCTAAAGTCATCTTTCATACTTATTGTTGTCCATGTCCTATTATTGGCTATTTCGTATATTGAATTATGATAGGGCAAATTATTACACTCTTCAACGTCATGATCTACAATACAAGCAAACGATGGTTCGGTGTGCTCCGTTAAGAGAAGCATGTGTTTATCACCCATTGTGTTACCACAAGCAAAAATTGGTTTTTTTCCAATTTATTTTTGGATATTGATATCTTTTTGTTCGTTAGCATTTAGAGTTGTATTCAAGTCAGTCCTTAGAAAAATCAAATTGTTTTCATCAAATTGCAAGTTTGCGTGAGTACCAATAACATTTTCAGTGGGTAATCCAAAAACTTCTTCGGAAACACTTCGTAATAAACCAGTTGGAGCGCCAGATACCAAAAATATTTTGAAGTCGTTTTGTTTTAGGTATCTTATTAGTTCCATCATGGGTTCATAGGTTAACTCTCTGAAGGGCACTCCACAAGTTGGATGATTGGATTGAAGAAAGTTTTTTGCTATTTTTGTATATTCTTCTTGTGATATGTTGGAATACGCTTTAGGAAATGCTGTTTTAAAATCATTTAATTCGTTAAAAATTTTATCACCTTGATAAATAATAGAATCATCGTTCCAAATTTCTCTATAGGGCGATATACTCCGTAAGTTCTCATCGCTTTGGGTCATCTTTTTCAAATCCTGCACATGAAATAAAACGTCAACCCATTGTGGTTTTTCAATCCAAAGTGTTCCATCAACATCAAAAGTAGCAATTCTATCCTCAGCTGGAACAAATGCTGATGAAGAGGGGTTTGTGACTTTGTCTACAAATTCAATAATTTTTTGTTTAGGATTTCCACTATTCCATGAAGGAAGAAGATTAGACTGAGAATTTGTAGTGAATTGTTCCTCATCAAAAAGAGTTCCCCATCCACGTTCAACTAGTTTTTCTGCCGTAGTTGGAGTTACACATGCAATTTTGCCTTTAGTACTTTCAATCCAAACTTTGTCAATACAAATTTGAGTATATTCAGAAGCGTGACTAAATGGAATTACTGTAGAAATTCCCATTGAAATAATCAGAAAAATGAATGAAAAAATAATTAATTTCACGTGAAAATTAGACTAGGATTAGATTTAAGGAATATAGAAAATTTCATAGATGCGAATCTAGTTGGGCCAGCTACCAAATTGGGCATAAAAAAAGAATCACTTATACTGTAATTATTCCATTTTCAACCATAAACTGAATTCCTTTTAGAAAATCTCCATCAGAAATCAACCCCTGAGACCACCAGTCAGCATTATTCTTAATCCATGCTGGAATCTCCTGAGAACCACCACTGGTACTAGATTGTGTAGTCTCTGGAATCTGGATGAGTCCTTCTTTGATTAAAAATTGTATTCCTCCACCAAATGCCTTGTCATCAATATTTCCTTGTACCCACCAAGATGCATTGTTTCTAATCCAATCTGGAATTTGGGTATTATCTGTAATTTCAGTTAGATTCTCATTTAGTTTCCCTTTGATTTTGATTTTTTTTGTTCCTTCAAATGACATACTGATAGAACGTTCATTGGTCGTTAAATCATCTAAAACAATGTAATTGTCTGCAGGTATTTCTGAGATCTTTATTTCATAAGGAGATATTCTTTTTGAATGTGAAAGAACTTAATGACAAAACAATACATCTTACAACATGTCTCTGAAATTACCAATAATTATGGCAGTGGTTGCAGTCTGTGCATATGTGATAACAACCATCATTAACAGCGTTTGATAATGTAGGTCAGATTTACTAAGAAAAATAATTATTTTTTGGGTGTATCTTTCTTTCTTTTACGATGAAAGTCTACTATTTCCTTTAGATCTTTTCTCATATCATGAAATGTACTAAGTTCACCTGTTGCATAGTTTAATCGCTCATCAAATTTTTTAACTTCTTTTTCTAAAATATCTAATCTCTCTTCAATTTTCTTATATTCAGAATCAAATTTCCCTCTGTTTGAATCTAAGAAATCTTTTAGTCCTTCAGACTTTGTGATTAATTTTTTTCTGAATCCTTCAAATTCTTCAGGTGTATCATCTATTGCGTATTCTCCAGCTACCACAATTTCATATAATGATAAATCTTTCTTTGGGAATTTCTTTTGAATGTAATTGAAAGCTTCATCGTAGCTATTTAGCACATCCTCCGCATCATTGTAATCAGGAGGTATTTTTTTGTAAAGCTTGATGATGCTCTCGATTGTAAACCTTGCATTGTCTATGTTCTTGATTTTTTTAATTCTGTCCACAGACAATTAATTGGGATTAGTTTCATTTATGCAGATCTTTTTTACATACTGATGGAATTACGCAATAACCTCCCTCTCATAAGCAATTCTACTAACCAATCTTACGAGTCATCATGATTATCACCTGTACCTTATGCAAAAAGCAGATGCCTCTTGACACTTGCAGGGTCAGGTATGATCATTGGTATCATCGCAAATGTGTCTGACATGTGGCACATCTAGTTAGGCTAGAACAGTTTTTTTGACTTAATTCTATCTAAAAAACAACTTGCAAATGGACAAATGTTTGATATTCCCACAAAACTATTTTTATTTCACAACTGTATGCTGATATTGACAGCAATCAAGTAATTCCAAGCATTACAATTGAAAGATCATGCATTGTAATGAGTTGTTGCTAAAGGCAACCATGTGGTTTTGATTCCTGTCGTATTTTTTCACAATAACCTCCAACTCATATCTTTAAAAAAACAAATCATTGATCCTGATCTGCAACATAATAGGATGCAATGCCGAAGGATACGTCAAGATGATGTTCTACTATTTCAAAGGAAGGTAACGACAACCAATGTTCAAGGAGATAATGCGAGTATGTGAGATTCATGCAAAGAAGATAGTTGCAGAGGATACGAATGTCAGAATTCATGTTTTGTCTTAGTAGATAAGCTCGGTTTTCTTTATTCATCCTAAAGAATAATCATTCCATCATTTTTAGAGTGTCAGAAGCTGTAATTATCCCAACAATTTTTGATTTCTTTGTAACTAGAATACATTTTGAATATCTGATTAATGGAACTAGAACATTTGCTGGTGTGTCAAAATCTACTATCGGTGGTACAGGATCCATAGTGTCTGCAAGTTTTGCTTTTTTCAGTTCTGATTCTCCAACATCTGCTAAGTGCTTTACAATTCCATCTTCTGATACTACTCCCACAACTTCCGAATTACTGAAAACAGGAATTTGACTAATTGATAATTGATGCATTTTTTTAATTGCATCATGAAGCGTGTTAGTTGGTTTTAGCTTTACAATATCTTTGCTACAAAAATCTCCTGCTGTATATGGTGATGACTCTCCTTCTAGTTTTGCAAGACTATCAAAAATCTTCTTTGCCGTTTCATAACTTGGCTGACTTCTCCCTGACTCAATTTGATTAATCATTGAAGTACTAACGCCTGTCATTACCGCAAGTTTTTTTTGAGTAATGCCAATTTTTTGTCTTATCTGTTTGATAGAATCAATTCTAGGTAGCAATTCATCTAGTGCAAGTTCTAGTTGGCTTTAAAATGTATTATTTTCTCTTTCTTTTTGCCTTTTTTGGCTGCTCAATTGCAGCTTGTGCTGCAGCAACTATTGCAATAGGAATTCTATGTGGCGATGCACTGACATAACTTAGGCCTGCACCATGGCAGAATTTAATGGAATTTGGATCTCCTCCATGCTCTCCACATATTCCAATCTCCATGTTTGGTCTAATACTACGTCCTCCAGATATTCCAATTTTAATCAGGCTTCCTACACCATTGACATCTATTGATTGGAATGGATTTCTCTCAAGAAGTTCTTTTTCCATATATTCTGGAAGGAATTTCCCTTCGACATCTTCTCTGCTGAAGCTAAACGTTCCTTGAGTTAAATCATTGGTACCAAAACTAAAGAACTCTGCAGTGCTTGCAATCTCATTTGCAGTTAATGCTGCTCTTACTACTTCAATCATGGTTCCGAACTTAATTTTTAATTTCATCTTGTGTTTTGCCTCTATCTCTTTTTTGATGGAATCATAAATTTTCTTTATGTGGTTTAGTTCTGCAATACTGCTAATTTGTGGAATCATAATTTGTGGATGAGCCTTTATTTTTTTCTTTGTCAATTCCACTAATGCCTCAAAGACTGCACGAATCTGCATTTCATAAATTTCAGGATATGTGATTCCTACTCTAACTCCTCTATGTCCCATCATTGGGTTGATTTCTGCAAGTTCTCTTGCTCTCTTTAGAAGAATTTTTGCCTTGTTTATTTCTTCAGTTGCATTTAATGATTCTAAATTACGAATCTTTTCTGCTAATTCTTCAGGATTTGGTAAGAATTCGTGTAATGGAGGATCTAACAATCTGATAGTTACTTCGTATCCTTCCATTGCTTGAAGAATTTCAATAAAATCACTTTTTTGTAGTTGTCCTAATTTATTTAGAATTTTACTTCGATCTTCGATATTTTCAGCCATAATCATCTCCACAAAGAGATTAATTCTATCTTTTCCGTTGAACATTCTTTCTGTTCTACACAAACCAATTCCTTGACCACCAAATTCTCTTCCGAGTCTTGCTCCTTCTGGAGTATCTGCATTTGCTCTGATTCCTATTTTTTTTGCTTTTTGAGCCCATTCCAAGATTTGTTTAAAATCTGAAGTAACTTCGGGCTCTATTGTAGGAATGTCTCCGATGTATACACTACCTGTGCTACCATCAATTGTTATTGCGTCTCCTTCACTAACTACTTTTCCATCAACACTGCATTGCTTATTATGAAGATCTATTTTCAAATCAGAGCATCCTACGATACATGGTTTGCCCATTCCTCTTGCAACTACTGCTGCATGGGATGTTTTACCTCCTCTACTAGTTAGAATTCCAACAGATTCAAAGAATGCTGGAACATCTTCAGGCTTTGTTTCTTCTCTGATTAAAATTACTTTGGCTCCGTTTTCTCCCATTGCAGTTGCTCTTTTGACATCAAGAACTGCTATTCCACTAGCAGCACCAGGTGATGCTGCAATCCCTTTTGCTAATTGAGTATAATTTTTAATTTCATTCAGATCTATTCTTTTATGAAGTAGTTGTTCTAATTGTTCTGCTTGAAGTCTGGTGAGTGCTCTCTTTTTATCAATTAATTTTTCTTTTACCATGTCTACAGATGTCTTTACCATTCCTGACGCATTCATTTTCGCATTTCTTGTTTGTAACAAATAGAATTTTCCTTGCTCAATTGTAAACTCTATATCTTGTGGTTCTTTGTAGTGTTTTTCTAACCTTTCACATGTTTTTACTAATTGTTTGTATGATTCTGGAAGATCTTTTTTCATTTCATCTACTTGTTTTCCTGTTCTTACTCCAGCTACTACATCTTCGCCTTGCGCATTAATTAGATATTCGCCATAAATATGACGTGAACCATCTCCTGGATTTCTAGTAAATACGACACCTGTGGCACAGTCATTTCCCATGTTGCCAAATGCCATTGATACAATATTTACTGCTGTACCATCTGCAATATCTTTTGTAATGTTATTTTTCTCTCTGTAAACAATTGCTCTTTCTCCCATCCAGCTTCCAAACACTGCCTTGATTGCAAGTTCTACTTGCTCAGTTGGGTCTGTTGGGAATTTTCTTCCGGTATGTTTATCACAAATCTGTTTGTATTGTTCTACTATTTCTCTCAGTGATTCTTCATTCAAATCACTATCCACTTGGACATTTTGTTTTTTCTTTGCTGCATTTAAGACATCATCAAATTTTTTATCTTCAACCCCAAAAACTACTTTGCCAAATAATTGGACAAATCTTCTATAGGAATCCCATGCAAATCTTGGATTTTGACTTTTTTCAGCAAGCCCTAAAACGGTTTGATCGTTTAGTCCTAGATTGAGAATTGTATCCATCATTCCCGGCATAGAAATTGCAGCACCTGATCTGACTGATACTAGTAATGGATTTATCTTGGAATTCCATTTTTTACATGTCTTTCGCTCTATTTTTGCAATATTCCTTTTAACATCTACCATGAGTGTCTTTGGTAATTTTTTATTATTTTCATAGTATTTCCTACAAACTTCCGTAGTAATTGTAAATCCTGGAGGAACTGGTAACTTTAATCTGGTCATCTCACATAGACCTGCGCCTTTTCCACCTAGGAGTTTCTTATTTTTGCCATATCCTTCATCATAAAAGTAAACTTGTTTCATTTTTTACGATTAACCAATCCAAAAAAGGGGGTATTAAACTAATTCAACACTGTCCATATTATACAAAATTGTCTTTTTGAGTGATTTTGACTAGAAATTCATATCTCTTACACTTATGATCTAAATTGTTGATTTCAATGCTCTTTGGTTCAAATTCAACGAAAAACTATTGCATAAAATTAACTAATTTTTGATTTTTGTCTGCCTGGAGTTCAAATTGTAATGAGAGCATTATTGTGATGGGGATATAGTTAGGGAGTTAGAAAACATACCCACGTGTAAGTTTTTGATGAATTTATTTAAGAAAAACAAATGGATATGATTTTTCTTTATTCTATTTTTGATTTGAAATTAATTCTTTCTCCAAACAATCCCTTATACAATAAACTTCCAACAATAGGACTAATTATGAGTAAATGTCAGTATACCTAGAAAAGTGGAGAAATGTATGAGTTTTGAATTATTTATGCAATTTTATCAACAGATTCAGGATATTTTAGCCAATAACACATTTCAGGATTATGGGATAATTGGATTATTTCTAAATTCTTTTTGTCATCTACTGCAATTCCACTACCTACCGAAATTCTGACTTCAGCTTTGCTGTTAGGTGGAGAAAGCCAAATTCTAGTTGGCATAGCATTAGTTTTGGGCTCTGCAATTGGGGGAGTGTTAAATTATTTTATTGGATTTGGTGGAAACACACTGCTTACAAAATTCAAGAAAAAGAAAGATCAAAAGGAAGTTAAGCAAAAAAACAAAGACAATAAACTACTTGAAAAATTTGGTTGGAGTGCAAATTTTTTGCGTCTTGGATTCCGGTTATCAGAGATTTGATTTTGATATCTGCTGGGGCAAAGAAAATGAAGTTTACCAAGTTTGTTATTTTTATGGTCACAGGTAAGACTTTCAAAACTATTGCAGTGGTATTTGGATTGGGGTTGGTATTTTAAAAAAAGACACGTCAAAATTTGCAGTATTTTTTGCATTTTTCACAAAACAGCATAGATATTAAGTAAGATTAGGCTCCATTTGGAGATTCATAGTTTTTATGAATTATCAATTTATCAAAACCCTCATCTTTGTTGGGCGTTTCAAATTCTTTTAGTTGTTTGTTTATTGCAGCCAATGGAAAAGAATCACGTCGCCTTGTTCTTCTTTGTTCAATAATTCCTGATGATGTATTCATGAAAATTCCAATCATTTTAGCATTGTATTTTTTTGCCATATCGATATGCATTTTTCGGATATCTTTCGTAAGATTGGTATCATCAACAACTATGCTTTTGCCTTGCTTGAGGCATTGCTCAATGTAATTCATCTCCTTTTTTCTATCGTTGTCAAAATAATACAGTCGTATATCCTCATGATTAAAATTTGCTTTAACATAAGTGGTTTTTCCACTCAATGCAATACCTATCATAAGGACATATTCCAATCTCATTTTCTTATCTTTTCTGATTTTTAATCAATCTGATTGAACCAATTATTCTTGACACATTATTTCTCAAAAGTGTAATTAATAGAATAATCCTTTGACAAGGATTTATTCAGATTTTCTCCTGAGGGGATCCTATATAGAAGACATATACAAAATCTGCACTCCCATAACTTTCTGAATCTTGCCTCATTCCTTTGTCTATAAAATAAGATTCTACTTTATCCGCATCATCTTTAGAATTGGCATCCCAATCCCTCCAACTATTTGGTTCTCCGCGTTTGGTTTTACTGTTTTCAGAATCATTTGTTCTGCCTATCATCCATTTTGAGTAATTTCCACCTGATTGAGACTTTGCAAGTTCTTCTATTTCGGAAATGATTTCTGAGGATTCCATGATTTTTTAGTGTCCATCATCTTAAAAAAGAATGTCAATAAAATCAATCATGATAATTTAAGATGGATGTTTTGTCTTCTTTATTTCATTTATCGAGTCTTCCAGATCTTTCGGAGTTATCTTGATTGACTTTACGTCTTTTTCCTTGTTTTCCACAAATCTCTTAACTCCCAAAAGCACTCCACGATTGCACACCTCTTCAATTTCTGCTCCGTTGAATCCCTTTGCCATTTCTGGCAGTGTTCTCTCGGCATTACTTTATCACGATTGTTTGTTTATTATTCAGGTATTTGAAAAAACATTAGCGTCACTTTATTCCCTTGGTGATGAGAACTGCACATTTTGCATGGCCTACTACACCACT
>Ga0224512_10000100_pt1 | contig 92817 bp, 118 predicted proteins | sample SF_May12_sed_USG_4_FD_169103 | JGI IMG/M metagenome (GOLD analysis project Ga0224512, IMG submission 169103) | Sediment microbial communities from San Francisco Bay, California, United States - SF_May12_sed_USGS_13 | ecosystem: Environmental > Aquatic > Marine > Sediment | place: USA... | reverse complement strand
AATGTGATCTAGTTGTTGTTCAAGGAACTATTACAAGAAAAATGGCACCACGTCTTAGATTAGTTTATGATCAAATGCCAGAACCAAAGTATGTAATTGCTATGGGAGCTTGTGCAATTACTGGAGGATTGTATTTTGATTCATACAATGTACTTCCAGGAATTGACGGAGTCATTCCAGTTGATGTCTATGTTCCAGGATGTCCACCTAGACCTGAAACTCTCATCCAAGGATGTATGTTATTGCAAGAGAAGATAAAGAGAATGAAGGCTAGGAAGTTTGTATAATGAACAAAATCTAGAGCAATGGAGATAGTAATCTCAATAGAAGAATATGCTCATGATATTACCAACAAATTTTATGGGCTTAGTAGTAGAGCCTATACAAAGAATAACTGTCACTAAAACAATTCGTACCAGATTTGAAACAAGCTAAAGAAGAATATGGTGTGGCAAACCCAAGAGATTTTTCATACGGCCTGATATTAGGAAAAATAAGAGGAGGGGCGACTATGACAATATTCGTAAGCACATATGCTAAGGAGATGACTCATGAATAACTACACGAATTAGATAAGATTATCAAAAATAACACTGGTGAAATAAAGGATCTCTGCTACAAAGACGCTTGAAAATCATCATTTAACTCAAACCTCTCTGCAAAAAATTCGGCATTCAATGAAGTCAAGTTATTGCTCTTGCCGTCATTGTTGTCTACTAATCCTATATTAGTTCTTTCAAAGGGATTTACAGAATTAGGTTAACCCTCTAAATATTCAAGGTTCAATTCCATAGATTCATCCACTTGTTTGGGTAGAAAAAAGTTCCATGGGCCCACGGGTATCATATAATATGAAAAAAATGTGGGATATCTAAAATTCAGTACCACAGACAGTGCAATGACATTTTCCATCCGATTGTGTATGATTTCTGCATTTATGACACCAATTTGTTGACATTGTATTCGAGATGTAATCTGGTAATTTTTATTTACAAAGAAATGTCGAAGTGTTTTGATCAGATAGCAAAAAAGAACATAATTGCTGCTTATCGTTAAATGGAAATTTAGTTTCAAAAATATTGATTTTAGTCCTAAGAGGCTTGAACCATTTTTTGGAAGTTTTTTTACGGCACCAAACTTTTAGTTCAACACCGCAATTGGGTTTAACTCCGCTGGACTCACCTACCTTTTTGGAATAAAATGGACGCAGTTACACATAACGTAGGTTTGACAAAATAAAAAAGAGAAAAAGAAGAGTTATTCTTCTACTATGAATAGACCTATCATTCCTGCATCTGCATGGCCAACAACATGGCAATGGAATAGCCATATGGCGGGTTTGTCTGGTTTAATAATGAATGATTCGAGTGTTCCTTGTACAAGGGGGAATGTTTGGGAGGTAATCACAGAACCTCTTTCATTTGTACTTGAAATCATTTTGTTTCCATGTAGATGAAATGAATGGATTTGTTCTCCCAGATTTGTAACGTGAAATTCGACTGTTTCTCCGACCTTTGCTTTGTAGACAGGTAATGTGTAATTGAATTGCGCAGCAACTCCATCCAGTCCTTTTTCTGCAAAGATTTCTTCAAGAGCTTTTTCTCCACCAGGCACTCCCATTCCATTCATGATATAGTATGGTGTGGGGCCTTTTTCCATTCTCTCAACGTCGTGACCTATTTCTGACATTACGATTGGAATGTGTCTGTCAATGTATGGTCTTGGAGGATTTCTTTCAATTATGATATTACCATAAAGACCTTGCAAAATATGATCTTTTATTCCAAGACCCTCAGATGCTGCGTGATCATGGAAAAATGTTGTACCCCAAGTATTTACATTGTATTCATATGTCCATTCGCCACCTGGTGGAATCATTGAACCGGCACCGACTCCTGTAATCACATTGACTGGGGATCCATCATGTTTAGGATCATAGTCACTCATATGAGCATGGAAACTGTGAGTCACATCATGATTATTGATTACTTTGACTCGTAATAGATCTCCCTGATTTACCATTAGAGTTGGCGCGGGTACTGTTCCGTTGTATGTCCAAGCATGCCAGACAGCAGTATCAGATATTTGAATGTCTGTTTGTTCGATTATCAATGTGTATTCCTTAACTGGTTGTTCTTCAGCTTCAGCAATTTGTGGTTGTAATTCAGATACACTTTGAGGCTGAACATTAGAGACAGTCTGTGTTTCTGTATTTAGTTCTGGCAAGAGTTGAATGTTTCCTGTTGCTGCTACAATTAAAAATGCAAGCAAGATTGGTACTCCTATCAGACCAAATTTTTTCTGCATAACCACCATAATAAGATCATTAAATTAAACCAAAATTAGTTTTTTCAAAGCTAGTAATGAAAAGATGGATTTTTATATGAATTACGATAAGTTGTCTCATACAAATTTTTTAGAATCTCATTTTTTGAAATACTCATTCAAAGATGAAAAGTACAGATAGGTATGAAAATAGAATTATTTTGAAAATGCCAAAGCTTTGACGATGTCTGTTTTGCTAAGAATTCCAGCAATTGATTCATTTCCATCCAATACTATCAAACTGCTAACATTGTTTTCTAAAATCAGTTTACATGCATTAGATAAACTCTGATTGAACTTGATTGTGATTAGTCCTTTAGTCATGACGTCTCTTTCTAGTGAAATATTTCCAAATCCTTCCTCTGAAAGAAACCCCTTCCTGATTTGATCTAAAGTGGTATGTTCTGAATCTTCCTCCTCATCACCCAACTCGATAGAAATTCTAAACAGATTCCTAAATGAAATCACGCCCACAGGATTCTCATTTTGATCCTTTACAATTACTCTTGATACCTTTCTTTCTAACCTCTTTCTTACAACCTTGAACAGTGGTGCTGCAGTATGCGTATTGATATAATCATGCGTCATATGATCTATAACTCTGCTTTCATCTGAGATGTTATTCAAATAATATTTTACAAGATCAGTTTTAGTAAAAATACCTTTAGTTCTGCATCAGAACCTATCGTAAGAGAACTAACTCCATTCTCAATCATAGTTTTTGCAGATTTTTCTGGAGATTGTGATTCATCCACAAATAAAATCGGCTTCATGATTTTTGTAATAGGAATATCATCTAATCCTTGTCTAGTTGTCTCAGAAAATAAGAATAAGCCAACATCTTTTTCTGTAACAATGCCTATGGGTTTTCCATCCTCCACAACAATTAATCTGCTGAGATTGTATTCCAATAATTTTTTGATTAACTCTGAAATACTAGATCTTTTTAAAATTGAAATTGGTTTTTTTGAAATATTTGAAAGTGACATTTTTTCAATTCAATTGGTTTTCTATAAAAACAACACATATGATTTTCATTATTGGGCATGTGTTTTAGTTTAATACTCTTCAAGGTTCAATTCCATAGAGGCTTAAACCTTTTTTGGAATTAATTTGAGATTGACTGCTTTGTTAAATGGATATTTGTATTATTTTTTTGTATATCGTTTTCAGAAATTTTAACATCATTAAAACCAAGTTTTTTCCCATAATCAAAACAGGTTTTCTCCATATGAATCTCATATCATAATGTTATTTATGACATTTCAAACAAATCATAACATTTCAAATCTCTTAGTTATCGTCTATTTTCTCTCACAAATGTGGGACATTTTATTTTCGTTCTTTATCGTTAAAAATAGTGTCCCCTTTCATGAAGGAATTTAGACGGTGTCTTGAGATTAACGGTATTGTTTGATAATCTTGTATAGGATTATGAAATTCAAATATCATCAGATGATTAATCGATTATTCTCAGAATAAAAATTATTTATGAAAATCAGATTTATTGAACTTTAACATGTGTTCTTTTATCATTATTTTAGAACCTTTTTTCATATAGTAAGGGATCTTTTTTTCTGAAAATAATCGGACGTTTATTTTTGCGTTATCTTCTATAGCTTCGTAAATATCTAAATCAAAATTATCTTCATTGATTTGTTTCCATTTATCCTCCAACTCGCAATAAGCAAAATTGATGTATGTAGTAGTTGGATTAGCCATAATTATTTGAGTTTTGCATTACCCTTTAATTATTAAGTACAATATCTCTTTTGAGATTAAGAATTGTAGTTATATAGAGGATCATTTCGATGAACAAAAAAGAACGGGTTGAGTTATGGTTACCATGCAACAACTGAACATGTCAATCAAATGGATCAGTAGTTAGTGTATGTAGTACTGGATCTTTTTGGAATTGCTCATATCTTAGGATAAATTATACAACAATTAGAAATTAGATTCATTTAACTACCAATACCTGAATTTTGGATTTGTGTATTATATAATGAGAAACACTTCCCAAGAAAAACTCCTTGACTGAGCCCATTCCTCTTGCACCAATAACGATCAAGTCAAAGTTTTGTTTTTGAGCCAATTTGACAATATAGTCGCCTGGTTTTTGAAACTCTGTAATCTTGGCAGTAAATTTAACTCCGTTTTTTTCTGCAAGTTTTTTAGCTGAATCTAGGAATGTGTCATCTGCGGTTATCTTTTCAGCATACATCGGTTTCATTCTTCCAAATATTGGAGGAGTTGGCCTTACATACACTGCCTTGATTTCAGCCCCAAGTGGTTTAGCAAGTGCAATCGCACTGTTCAAACCTTTCATTGAATTTTTAGAACCATCCAGAGGCACAAGAATTTTTTTTATTTGATCTACCATGATTGAACTCGGATAATATTATTAAAAGAGATTTTTTTGATTATCAATCTTGGTTTTCATATTTAGCACAGACATATTTTGTTTTTATTTTTTAGAAAAACAAAAAGAGATATCACATGGCAGCAAGAAGTAAAATAATGATAGGTCTCAATAAATAATATTACAAAAATAAATGAGAATTTAAACTATAATTAATCAAAATTTTACTTCCCTATGAGTCACATCAGTAATTATTGTCTGAAATTATGACATCATTTGTTTTAATCAAATATTCTTATTATCTCACCCTAAGTAAATCATGTTCTGCCAGATCATCAACTATTAACTGCTCAGCTTTGTTTAATTCTGAGTGGATCTCTGAAATCTTCTGCATTATCACTGGGTAACTTTTTTCCTCCTCAACCATATGTATTGCAGCTGCCACATCAGTTTTTACTGCTTGTAGTTTTTCTGCTACTTCTGGCAATTTGTGATGAACCATAATAAATTTGGCAAAACATTGTATTTAATCCAGTCATACAATAACATAAAAATTCGTTTAATATGATGACAAAAACTGAATATTGTCAATATTCTTTTAGCAGTTCTGTATCCTCCTTAATCATCTGCTGCTAGATTTCCCATAAAGTAAGTTTACTACACAAAATCTGATTTTGCTTCAAGTTATTTTATAATCCTTAGCTCATAATATTGACAATCAATTGAATTATTTTGATTTTTGTTGTTATTGGTTCCATTTCGTTTTTCACAATACTTTTCTGCCTTATCCATTGTGGCAAAAACCATAGGCGGTGTCATCATTTTACCATCGTAACAAGTAGCAATTACAACATAGACGATACGAGTTAGTTTATCTGTCATTGAAAAAGTTCAACTTCCTTATAGTACCATAATCGTGAAGGCAAGCCTATGTTTTCATTTTTCTTATCACACCATTTGTCAGCTTTCTTTTTACTAAAGAAAACTGGACCAACATCTTCGGAATTTCCACCAGCCTGTAAGCATACATAACATTTCTGATTGATTGTCATCGTAACTCGATCTCCTTTAGATACCATTCCCATGCAGGACCTAACTTATTGTCTTTGTTTTTCACCTTGCACCATTTCCCCTCTTCTTTTTTAATCAAAAATGCAGGACCTACATCCATAAATTCGCCATGAGGGGCATTTAGGGCCATATAACATTTTGATGAACTGTTTGTTTTCAAATCAAACACTCTAATCCTTTTTTTACGTTGTTGTGCAATCCTTGGTGATGCTATATGACATCACTTCCTATATGTCGACATAATATGCTTTTTATTTTCATCAAGAAAACCCATAACAGTTTTGGAAAATTTTTTTAGTTCTTCAACAAACTTTTCTATCTCACTATGCAAGCCTTCACTTCTTGAGGCATGTGATTCTTTTTTGGCAGTCTGCTGTGAGTAAAATCCTATATGTGTTACTGAGTTTAGGCAATATCCTAATTTTTGATTATCATTTTGATTAATTGCTTCAATCTCTTTTGAATTCTTGACCTTTTATTCCCATAACGGTAATTGTTGATATGATGTCAGGTAATTTACGTATCTGCCAAGTAATTGCTTCTCTTAATGCATCTGCTGAATCTGACACAACTTTGGCAACAATATCATAGGCCCCAAAAGTTCCATGAATCTCTTTAACACACAAAATATTTTTTAGCTCATCAATGATTTCTTCTTCTTTGCCTAGTATGCAGTTGATGAGAACATATGCCGTAGCCATTACTATACCAGCTCATATGGGCTGACCCATCCCCCACAAGAACGACAAATCAGCATGCCATCTTCATCCTCATAGCTTTCAGATCCTGGTGGACATTCACATTTGGATATAACAACATCCATGCTTAATTTTATCAATAATAGTTATTATAATACCAACATAATTCAAAGTAAAGTTATTTGAAATTATAATAGATTTTTGTACAAATTTTAATAAAAACATGAGAGACAGTTAGTTTGCTTTGCAGACAAATCATGAGTATAAAATCTGGTCTGAATAACTTGTTCCTGCTTGGTATGACCGTTATGACTTTGGATTCACGGTGGGATTTACAGTTTTGTTGACTAGTTAAATTACAGATTTAAATGGAAAAATTCAATTATTTTCAACAGATAGGATTTGTGAAATGCTTGCTTATTTTTAATCATAACACAAACAAGGTTACACTTTTAGTATGATCAAGAAGATGTCCATCAATTTGTCATGAATAAAAACCCAAAACTAGAACTTGCTGAAACGTTAGCAAGAAAAAAACACATGGGTCAATTAAGAAAGGATGGGATAACTCCTTTCTCAGAACATCTAGAAAGTGTAGTTGATACGTTAAAACAACTAGGGATAAAAGATCAAGAGGTTTTATGCGCCGGATGGCTTCATGATTCAATAGAGAATACGGATACTGACTATGATGAGCTAAGTCAGATTTTTGGAAAAACAGTTGCTTTACTTGTTGTATCATTGACAAAAGATAAATCCCTTCCAAAAAAACAAAGGGAGTTACAATATGTCAAGATTTTAAAAAACTCCCCTCTAGATGCTAAGATGATTAAGCTTTGTGATGTCTCCTCTAACCTTAATGCTATTCACAAGTCTGGTCTTTCAAATGAAATGAAGGCAAAAAAGGTAAGGCAGATTAATAATTACCTTGATGTTATTAAAAACGATATATTTGAAAATATTTCATGCTATTCAAATGTTGAATCCATACTAACTGGAATAAATAATATCCTATTCCATTACGGGTTGCAACCAGCAAAAGCAAATATCTGATGAATTTGATTATAAATTAAGAGTTTGATAAAATGAGACCGATTAAGTGCTGGCAAATAATAATTAGAATGAGAAGAAATGACAAGACGTCTAAAAAACGCACATTTGAGGTGGTTTTAGATTTCTTAAAAAAGAATAAAATTTCAGGAGCCACTGTCTGGACTGGCGTTGACGGATACGGAAAGAGAGGAGATGCAAAATTAAGGATTGAAGGACTTTTGATGAATAACCCATTGTTAATTGAAATAATAGATAAAAGATCAAAACTACAGCCACTGTTGCCGGACATCAAGCAGATTGTGGACGATGAGGGTCTTGTTACTTTTAGTGAGGTCAATGCACTTTAAACAGAATTAGTTCCTTTGGAATTGACAGACTGCTTTCCAAATAAAATTAATTGGCATCCTTCCAAAAATTACTCCTATTCAAAATCTTTACCATTAACACATTCCAAATCATCAAATAGTAGTTTTTTTCTAATTAAAATTTCAAACAAATAACCAATCTACAAAAATTACAAAATCAATTGTCCTTTAATTCCACACAAGACATCAATTTTTCTCCTTTAGCCTCCCATATTGTTTGTTCCTCAATTTCATAGAGATAGGCCTTCTCTATTTCCTCATACTCTCTTTCTTCCTTGCTATGTAATTCTAGTTTCTTTAAGGCTTCAAAGTGATAATCCTCTAAAACTTTTCCATGTTTTGGACATTGTATTACCCATGCCATATTAACTCAGTTTTATTTGTCCTTTGATAAATATAAGTAATATTTGATTAAAACTATAAATTTATAAAAATATTCATGGATATTCTATATTTATTTTAAGAAATACTATAAAATACTTCAAATATAATCTCTATGAATCTATGATATGGCAATGCTAGAGAAGACACGAAAAAGAGATTTGGATGATAAAAAAATTGAAAAATTTCATGCAAAGAAAACAAAATTTTATAACAACTATGAAATGATTTTTGAAGAATCTCTCAGAGACGCAATGGGTCAGGGTTGGTGACAGTGAAAGAAAATAATCAGAAAATGGTGGGAGCACATATTCTGATAAATTGTGGAATTGATGAAAAAGAAGCACTGCTTGACAGGATAAGCAATCTTGAAAATGTAGCAGAGATAAATAATGTTTCAGGAAGTTATGGCATAATCACAAAAATTAATGCAAACAATACAAAATCATTAATGACAACTATTAGAGATGAGTTAGGTAAGATGATAAACATTGATTCTACAATCACATTGGTTCATACGGATTTACAAAATCCACATAACATGACAGGTAAAATAAATCTGATTTCCAATAAAAAGGATAGTCATGATTCTACAGATTATGACTATACATGTTGTGATCAATGTGGTTTGCTGTTACCTCACTGTCATTGTACTTGTCCATATTGTGGAGAAAGAGACCGTTGTGAGTGTGCTCTTTTTGATGCAGCAACAGGTGGATAATAAAATAAATGACACTCAGACTAGCTGACTACAAGACTGAAGTGCACAATGACTGGTGTCCTGGCTGTGGGGATTTTGGTATTATTAATGCAATTCAAATGGCATTAGCTGAACTACAGATACAAAGAGACAAGTCAGTTGTTTTTTCTGGAATTGGCTGCTCTGGAAAGACGGCGCATTTTATCAACATTAATGGCATGCATGTGCCACATGGACGACTACTAACATATGCACAAGGTGCCAAAATAGCAAATCCCAAGCTGACAGTTATTGGTACTGCAGGAGATGGGGATGGATTGGGAATTGGTGCAGGACATTTTGTGGCGGCTGGAAGAAGAAATGTGGATATGACATACATGATATATGATAACGGAGTTTATGGGTTAACAAAGGGTCAGGCTTCACCTACGCTGAAGCTGGGTGAACAAACAAAGTCACTTTCTAATCCCAATCCAAATTATGATGTAAATCCAATTGGGCTAGCAATAGCAAGTGGGTTTACTTTTGTTGCAAGGAGTTACTCTTACAGCATAAAACATCTTGTCAAAACAATTGTGCGTGCGATTAAACACAAAGGATTAGCACTCATACAGATCTTACAGCCTTGTCCAACATACAATGACATCAATACACGAGATTGGTATGCAGGTAGTGACAACATAGACGAAACTACAAAAAAACCAATTCCACGTCTTTATGATCTGCAAGAGACAGGATACGACCCAATTGTCCACTACAACTCGACTGCAGATTTAGATGAGAAACTAACTCAAGCCTTGGTAAAGTCATTAGAATGGGGAGATAAAATTCCAATAGGAATATTTTACAAAAACGAGATTATCTCGACTTTTGGTAAGCGAATAAGGGATATTGTTCCAAACTATCTTGAAAACCCACCAGCAATACAAACCATTTCAACAAAAGATGGGAAACCAACAACAGATATATCTGAAATTCTTAGTTCGCTAAAGGTTTGAATGCTAGAAATTAATTGAAAATGATGATTAATATTTTTTAGATGGAAAGTAAATGAAAATACAAATTAATTTGAAATTTTCATATTATTAATCGTGTAAGAAATTGTATTCCCTCCTTTTTGTGGCGTTTTATCGATTGTATATTTATCTAGTTTATTTTAAAAACTATTTTGGTTTCATTTAAAGATAATTTGCACAATCCTGCATTACATATATCACACACATAGCCATCACTTATTCTCTTACAGCCGCAATTACAAGCACATTGGGACATTCATTATCCCATTTCCTTTTTTATTCGAGTGGTTCGGGGTGTCCTTTTCCACGAAGTGCAAAAAGTACTGCTGCAAGTGTAATGGCAACTCCAATTGCAGCACCGTATGCTGCAAGTCCAGCTTCTGCCATGAAATAGTTAATGCAAAATTAACAATAAACATAACTGTATCAAAATGAACAATTTGTTTAATTTGATATTGTAAAACCTGACAAGTTTTCATTATTGTGATGCTCTACTTTATTGAAGATGTAACCATATTAATTTCAGATTGAATATCTATGATACAAAATCCATCTCATGTGCAATCTGTGGACAAACAATTGGTGAAGTTGATTATGATGCAGAGATTATTCGTCCAAAATGTGGCCAATGCTCAAATCCTACTCCTCACGTTAAAGACAAAATGCCTTATTTGATTTCTCACTAGTCTTCCAACTCATGTTTACAAATACCATAACAAGATAATTAAATGGCGTAACCCCATTTTTGCAGAACGCTGAGAGATTACCTCTCTTGCCAGGTCAAAGACCTGTTTACCATTTTTGTTCTGTGTGTTACGCCGCCTATTCAACATGTCGGATGTCTAGTGACATCAAACATCCTTAGTAATTGAGATATTTAATATTTAATGCAATACTTTTGAACATTTGTTTAATCAGGGTTGTATACTTTTTTGGATCCAATTCCGTCTACAAAGTTCTCCATTCGTTATGCATTGGTTTGACGGAATTAAATTATGATTAGAAGAAAGATACTATTTTTGTATTTATTACGTAAAACAGAATACAAATGAAATTATGCAAAACCACTAGAATTGCTAAATTGTGGGTCTTTTTTTTTAAAATTTAGATCAGACTTTAGTGTTATTTTGACGTATCTTATATAACGAGGAAATGCTGTCAATCGCAGAACTGGGTGGCAGGTGGTAATGGAATAGTTTTGTTTTCCAGTCATGTCCTCGTTGTCCTATGATTGATAGTTAGTACGGTGTAAAAAATCAAATCAGTTTAACATGCTGTATGTATTCTTTGTAGCGATTACGAATAGTCACTCCTGTTATTCCGTAAACTTTTGAAATCTTTTGTTGAGATAAATTTAAACCTGTTTTGATGCCTGCCATGTAGATTACAGTGGCTGCAACTGCATCGGGTTTTTTTCCTGCAGTTAATTTTTTCTCCTTTAGGGTATCGAAAATGTTTATTGCTTCCCGTTTTGTATTCTCAGGTATTTCTAAATTATTTGCAATCTTTACAATACATTTGATTGGATCTGGTACCGATACAGTAAGCCTAAGATTTTGAAACAACATTCTATAGTTTTTTGCAATTGATCTTCTATGTTCTTGAAGATTTTCTGAAATGTCCATGATCGTCCGTGTGGCATCCATCTCTCTGCATGCCACATACACACATGCTCCAACTACTCCATTAATGCTTCTGCCACGAATTAATTGGGCTCTAGCAGCTTTTCTATAGAGATAAGATGATCTTTCCATAATTGCATCTGACAAACCTAATTTCTCTCTTAGTTTTTCCATCTCAGATAAGGCGGTTCTTAGATTTCGTTCCGAAGAATTTTTTGTTCGACTTCTTGCATCCCATAATCTCTTATCCGGATATTACTGGCATTTTGTAATGCCAGTGCATCCAAAAATAGTACGGATGTCTGTCCATTTTTGTATCTAAGCAAAGTTTTTCTATAACGCTCCACTTTATTCTTTGAGAGGTAAATGTCATCAGAACTTTTATCGTTCATATTTTGTAATCCTCCATTTGTGTAAAAGGAGCATTTTTTCTTCATTATGCGCCGCAGACTTGAACACATGGTTTAAAAAGAGCTCTTCGTGCCTGAAAAACTATGGCTGCACGCAAGTCTTCTCCAAGAAAAATCCGTCTTCTAAAAAAGACAAGACAAGCATCACCCGTACCGGCTTGGATTATTCTCAAAACAAAGAGAAGTGTTAGAACAAATCCAAAACGTAGGGCTTGGAGATCAACTGATGTGGAGGTAGGATAGATGTCTCAAGAATTAGAACGCGTTTATACCATTAATCTAGGTAAAGCTTTGCTTTCACAGTCTCAACACAGAGCTGTTAGAGCAATCAACATGATCAAAGAATTTGCTCGCCATCATATGAAAGTAGAACAAATCAAAATTGAGGAAGAACTGGCTCATCAGATTTGGGCAAAAGGTGTTAGAAGTCCTCCAAGAAAAATTAGAGTTAGGATGAGTAAAACAGATGAAGGATACGTTCTTGTTTCCCCATATACCGATGAAGTAGAATCTAAAGTAACCCCTGAAAAAGAAACCAAAAAAGTTCCAGACAAAGTAGAGGAACCAGCTAAAGAAGTAAAGAAAGAGGAACCAGCAAAAGAAGTAAAGAAAGAGGAACCAGCTAAAGAAGTAAAGAAAGAGGAACCAGCTAAAGAAGTAAAGAAAGAGGAACCAGCTAAAGAAGTAAAGAAAGAATCAAAAGAATAAACTCTCAAAAAATTATAATTTTAAAAATTATTTTATTCTAATTGGTACAAATCTAATTTGCAATCAATACTGCAATCTGGAGTAGACCAATCAAATGTGTCTTCCTGTGGAATCATTCCAAGTGGATCGTAGTTGTCAAATTTTGTCATTCCTTGAATTGATGATAACATTACAACTTTGGACTCATCAGAAGTTGAACTCATATCTATCTGTGAATTACTATCATTTAGAATTCCACTTGTAAGGTTAGTAATTGAATTTATTACTCCTACTGGGATATTGCTGCCTCCAACTACATACAACATAGAACGTTTAACTGAATTTGGTGGTGCATTACCGTATAGCATTTTTAGTGAATCTCTTAGGGAGTCTTCAATATGTTGTCCATCTTTACTTGTTGTGAGGATGTTTGTTTCATTAGATATTTCTGATGAACCAAGTGATTCTACTACATGCATAATTGCTGAATTTGCAATATCATAGCATGTTTTAGGACTTAAATCTGGATTACTTTCAAGCAATGAGTCATTATCTAATACAACTGTACATTCTGAATTTTCTCTGATTCTTTTTAGAGATACACCTGAATTGAAAATTCTATCCTTTTCATATTTGAAAGGCATGATTGCAAATGAAACTAGTCCCTTGTCTTTACACATTTCAGAGACTACTGGAGCAATGGCTGAGCCTGCTTTGCCTGCCAAGTTACTCATTAGAATAACTGTGGAATATCCTGAAATCTTTGATTTTATCTCATCTGCTACATTGTAAGTTGAGCCTCTGATTAATTGAACAGATGGATTAACTACTCCATTTGTAGAAACATGAACTGATGGATTTCCTGAAGAGAAATCTTTTTCATCATTACTAATTAGTAGGCAATCTGAATTAAGAGAATTTTTTGCTTTAATTGCTAATTTTGAGCCTACGCCACCCAAGCCTATTACTAAAATTGGCTCCTTTACTTGAAAACTCATTTCTGATTCTATCTTCTGATTTACATAAAAAACCTTCTTACGTTTTTTTAATCAAATTTTAGATCTAAAAAATTTAGCTTGCGATCTTTCCAACAAGTCTCTTTACAGAGGCATCTGTGATTTCAACTATATACGATTCACCAATGTTTATTTTGTCAAAAACTGCTACAGGCTTGTAAGCAAAGTTTCTGCCTTTGATGCCTTCATCTGTCATTTCATCAAATAACACTTTCCCCTTCCAGCCGATCCACTTTTTGTTGGACTCTATTGATAATTTGCTGATCTGCTCAAAAACTATCTTGCTTCTTCGTTTGGCTTCAGATTTATCCAATTGTTTCCACTCGGCTGCATCTGTACCTGGTCTTGCACTGTATTTGGATAGATTTACGACATCTGGTTTTGTTTCATCAAGTAATGCAATTGTTTTCTGAAAATCTTCTTCTGTTTCTGAAGGAAATCCAACTATGATGTCCGTTGAAATAGTAAATTGACTAAATCTGTCTCTTGCTTTTTTTACCATTTCTCTAAAAGTTCCTGCAGTATGACCTCGCTTCATATCGTGTAGAACTTTATCGCTTCCACTTTGTACAGGAATGTGAAGGAATTTGAAGACTTTGTCATTATCATAAGATTCAATTAATTTGTCTTTTATTCTTGGCATGTACATTGGGTTCATCATCCCTACTCTTACCATGAAATCATGTGGAATTTCCACAATTGAGTTGACTAGTGATGGCAAGTCTGTTCCAATGTCAAATCCATAACATCCATTATCTGTAGATGTTAGCCATACTTCTTTACATCCATCTTTGATTTCTGTTTGGACTTGCCTTACAATGTCTCCAAGTCTGTAACTTGAAAGATCTCCCTTGGATAATTTGGTTTGACAAAATGTACATTCACTCATACATCCACTTGCAATCTCTACAATTCCCACTGCTGGATTTAGTCTGACTTTGGGGAGTCCAACTTTTGAAAAGTCTGAATCCTCTAACGCAATTTGCTTTCTTCCATTTAGTGTTGAATTAATTATCTGAAGTGTTTTTCCAAGTGAGTTAGGTCCTAAAATACTGGCTTTACCTGCAAATTTTTCTACACTAGTTTGCTCAGCCTTTGGAAGGCACCCTGCAACAATCAGTGGTTTTGATTTTAATGATTTAATTCTATGAATCATCTTGTTTGCAGTAGCATCCTTGACAGAACATGTGACTACTATGTTGAGATCCGATTCTGCAGAATTATTTACTAGCGTATGGCCACCATTTTGAATCAATCCTGAAATCATCTCAGAGTCTCCAAAGCTTGCAGAACATCCGTAAGCTTCTACGAAAATTTTTGCCATGCTCTATCCAAAAAGGGAATCAATCTCTTTGTTACTCATTAGTTTCTTTGAAACAACAAGTTCTCTGATAGTTTTTCCTGTTTTCAGTGATTCTTTGAAAAGTTCTGCAGATTTTAGATATCCAATTTTTGGAGTTAGCAATGTAACGATCACCGGACTATTCTCAATGTCTGCACGTAGTTTTTCTTTGTTTGCAGTAAGTCCATCAATTAGATTTGCAGAAAATATTGGCAAGAAATTTTTCAGCATGTCTGTTGACTCTAGCATGCATTTTAGCATTCCAGGTAACATGACATTTAGTTCAAACTGTCCACTTTGTGCTGCATAAGATACCGCTGTATCGTTTCCAATTATGTTAAAACAAATCATATTCATGCATTCAGCCAAAGATGGATTCACTTTTCCGGGCATAATTGATGAGCCTGCATGGACTGCAGGAATTCCAAGTTCTGCCAATCCTGCAATTGGACCTGATGCCATGAGTCTTATGTCATTTGCAAGTTTTCCAATTTCTAATGCCAAGTTTCTTAAAGCACTTGATGCATTTGCAACAGCGAATTTACTTTGTAAGCCATGCTGCATATCCTTTTCAGGTTTTAATTCAAGTTTTGAAATTTTTGAAAGTTCAGATACTGCAATCTTTCTATAGCCTTTAGGAGTATTTGCACCCGAACCTACAGCTGTTCCACCTAATGCAATATTTTGCAATTCTTTTTGTGACGAAACAATTTCATTTCTTGCTTTAGCGATTGATGTTACATAAGCTGCAAATTCACTTCCTAATGTAACTGGCAATGCATCCATTAGGTGTGTTCTTCCAATTTTCTTAAATGATGAAAATTGTTTTGCCTTCTTTGATAATGATTTTATTAAAATATCAATTGCTGGAATTGTCTCTTTTAGATTCATCAAAATTGCAACATGCATAGCAGTAGGATATGTATCGTTACTTGACTGCGACATGTTCACATGATCATTTGGATGGAGAAACTCATACTGTCCTTTCTTTTTGTGTGATACTTCTAGCGCAACATTTGCAATAACCTCATTAGAATTCATGTTAAATGCAGTACCTGCACCAGAATTTATCATATCGACTACAAATTGATCTACATACTTTCCAGCCAAAATTTTGTCACATGCTGAAACTATGGCCTTTCCTCTCTTTCCATCAATTGCCTTGGTTTTCATGTTTGCAACTGCTGCAGAGCGCTTTATCATTACAAACGATTTTATTAAATTCTCGTGGCTTTTGTTTCCAGTTACATGGTATTGCTTGATTGCTCTTCCAGTAAATGCTCCATAATATGCGTCAGATGGGATTTTGACTTTTCCAAGTGAATCTTGATCTAGTCTGAATTTCATGTTGACTTTATTCAAATTACACCTATTATTCATTCTTTTTCAGAATACTTTATAATTTCTCAACATTACAATGGGAATTATTATATAGGAATCGCTAGTCATCGTGCTTAATGAATAAGCGAATTAGTATGCTCTTTACAATTGCAGCAGTAGTTGTAATGGGAGCAACCTTATTCGGAAGCACATACACACAAACCCAGATTGCTGGACAATCTCTTGATGCCTCAAAATTAGATGCAGGTGTCCTAGAGCAGATCCATCAAATGGGCGGTTTAGAGCTAGTAATGCCAAGCGCATTTGCTGAAACTGATTGTAAGGTACTTTCAAGTTCAGGCCGTAAGGTACATGACTTCAAACTAACTGGTGAAAGTGTTGATCTACCTATGTTAGGTCACTCAGCAGACAGTCCTAAAATGTACAAGGCAATGACCTTCAGTGGTCAAATTCCAGGACCAACAGTTAGAGCAACACAAGGTGATGTCATTAAAATGACACTCACTATTCCAGCAGGTGAAGCCACTGCACATGGAAATGACATGCATGCATCTCAGATGTCCTCTGCCAACTTCGGTGCCGTACAACCAGGAACTTCTAAGGCTTACTGCTACATTGCAGAATCAGCTGGTACTTTCAAATACCATTGTTCCGGTGTTGATTTGGCAGCAATGGACCAACACGTTCTTTCCGGCATGTACGGAATTGCAATAGTTGATCCTGTCAATGGATACAAGAAATTAATGGTAGAGAAGACAAAAGTTGATGCTGGCAAAGTATCAATGGATAGAAAATTCTATGATGCAAATGCATTAGAATTCCAATTACAGTACAATCAATTGTACTTGACTGGTGGTGGTTTCTATGATCAGAAGGCAATGTTCCAACATCATAATTCACACACAGTAGTTAATGGACTTCCATTTGCATATGTGCCAAACGGCGTTCACAACCTCCTCCTTAAAGGAGACATGGGTGAGAACATCTTTGTAGCACAACCATGGAATGGTCTAGACCTCAAACAATACCAATCACAACTCTTGTATGTTGAAAATAATCAACATGTGAGACTCTTTGTTGAAAACCATGGTAATGAACCAGTATTCTTCCACATAGTTGGAGAAATCTTGGATAGAGTTACTCAAGGTAACAGAGTCCAATCTGCAGCAACAGAAACATGGTTGCTCGGTGGCTCACAAGGAATGATTGTTGACTTGGTATTTGACGAACCAGGAACATATGCAGCAGTAAACCATGACTATGCAGCAATTTACACTGGCGCAGCTACAGTATTTGTAGCAGGTGATCCATTTGGATTAAATCCAAGACTAGTTGAAGCAGGAGTTATTGCAGCACCAGTACCATCATATGCTTATGCATTAGGTAACCCAAGTGATGCAGTTCCACCAGCTGGAATGAACACCATTAAACATCCAGCAGTAAATGTTCACGGTATGTACACTGACAAAGTCGCTTCTGAAAAACAAGCAAAAGGTGCAATTCCTCTATGGGATGTTGTACCAACTTTACCACCTATCTAGGCGGTAAAATTCAATCTTTTTCTATTTTTTAAATATCTAACAATTGTAGTCTGTATCTTGATTGTTCATTAGACTCCAAAACTCTAGTCCTGGATACTGTTTAATTTTAGTGAATGGAATAAAACCCAATACCTGAGAATCAATTTCTGTTACTATCATCATGTTTTCCAAATCTATCCTGCTTGGAATTACACCATTATACATTCCATCAAAATGTAATGCAAGATATTGAATTTGTTTAGAATCCTCTGATTCAAACTCTCCTTGTTTTCTTATTTCTGAATTGCCATCTAAAATTACATTTGGAAAATGAAGCACTCCTACATTTCTGTCAAGATAAATCATGGACATTCTAATTTCCTTGAAACTGGCAGGCAATGATAATGGATTACAAAATAAAATTGCCCCATTATTGATTAAATCAAAATAACTAAAATACCCCTCATTGATTGATTTGATTTGTATTTGCTCTGATGCAAAAATATTCCAGCCAGAATAGCCTATGGAACATATTATGATGCCTGATGCGACAATTACAATTACCGTATGCTTGTTCATCTTATTACTGAAAATGATGTCCTTTAAAAACCTCCAAAAAATCAGCTCGATTTATTGAATTTTAATGATTTCTCTATTAATTAAATTCTGTAACACATTGACAAATGTTTCATTATCTATTTTCTCATCTACCCACCATTTGGTTGTGTTTTTAAACCAATTTGGAATTGTTGTTTCATCGTTTTTTATTGTATTAGTATGAATAATTATTTTTTCTTTTATCATAAATTCTACACCCTTAACAAAAAGCTCATCCTCTCCTAACTCATTTGCCCACCAAGAAGCATTAACTTTAACCCAATCTGGGAGTAAAATTCTATCTCCCGGATCCCATCCTTCTTTGAAACCTGTAATTAGAACTTCTCCGCCCTCTCTTGGTTGAACAGTATATGCTACATGCCAGTTTCCTCTTTCATCTATGCTCTGAATGATTTTTTTCTTCTCACCATTTACATAAACACTAAACTTTTCATCATCAGAAAATGCCGGGAATTCAAAATTTGCATAAGTTTCAAGCGGGTAACTGTTTAGTGTTCTTAAGGATAATTCCGTTCCTTCATTGTTGAATTGCGGTGAAGTAAACCATGTTCCTGAATCATAACGATAATAAAAATTCTCTCCGTTTCTTTCTGCATACATTGGTCTAACAAAAGAATTTGTAATGGCAAAACAGCTATAATAAAAAACATCCTCTGTGATGGCCAAATCCGGATACATCGAAAACTCTACTATTTCTCCAGGTTCTATTTTTTCAATAAACTCAATGTTCTGAACAATATCCAACACCATCTCATAGCCATGAACTACAGCGTATACCTTAGGATAATAGACTGTTTTATCACCTATATTTTGGATCCTAGCTGTAATGTGACCATCATCATGTTTGATCAAAGTCTTGTCATAAAGAATCTCAATTGAAACTGGATCTTTTTCTGTTATATTAAATGCCAATTTTGGTGGCATTAGAATTGGTGTGTTTCCTAGTATTTCTGGGAATTTTATTTTAAAAGGAATTTCTTTTCCGGAAGCAAGTGGTACATGTTGAATTGTCTTTGAATGAATCATAGAATCATCTTTGACTAAAACTGTAATTATGGGAATTACTGCAAAATTATTTTCATTTTTAACATTGCCTACAACTGTATAAATCCCATTTGAATCAAAATAGGATAGAAATTCCTCCTCAGGAATCAATACTTTTGACGCATATCCAAATTCAGATGTGTTGGCATGTGAAAATGGCACAAAGATAAAAAATACTATTGAAATACAAATAACAAGGATTGTGTTAATAATTAATCTTATTCTTAATTATAGTGACTTCTTTGATTAAAACTATGTCCATATTTTAAAACATAATTAATTATAATGAGTTATATTCCATATCTTTTTTTCCACTCTTATGGGATTTAATGATTCAGTATTGATATGTGATGAAGTGGATCCTATTTTGAATAAGATTTTACAAGATAATGGACTCAAAGTCTCTTATGAACCAGAGATTACTCCTGAGCAAATAGTAGAAAAAATTTCAAATTTCAATATTGTAATTGTTAGAAGTAGAACTACCATCACAAAAGAGATGATCGAAAAAGCAGATAATTGTAAAATTATTGCACGTGTTGGAGTTGGACTAGATAATATAGATCAAGAAGCAGCCAAAGCAAAAAACATTCGTGTAATTAATGCCGTAGAAGGAGCAATGAATGCAGTATCTGAATTGGTTTTGGGTTTAATGCTTTCTCTTGCAAGACAAACAGCAAGAGGTGATAGGGCAATTAGAAATGGACAGTGGCTCAAAAAAGAACTCAAAGGAACTGAACTTAGAGGAAAATATCTTGGAATTGTTGGTTTAGGAAATATTGGAAAAAGATTGGGACGACTTGCACGTGCATTAAACATGAATATTATTGGATACGATGTAATTCCAATTGATGAAGAGTTTTCAAAAGAAGTGGGATTGATGAAAGCTGACTTGGATACTCTATTGCAAAGTTCTGATTATATCTCAATCCATGTTCCATTGTTGGATTCCACACATCATCTTTTAGATGCACAAAAAATGTCCACCATGAAAAAGACTGCCAAAATCATCAATACTTCTAGAGGAGGTATTGTTGATGAAGATGCACTTTATGATGCCCTCAAAAATGGAACACTAGGAGGTGCAGCATTAGATGTATTTGAAAAAGAGCCTGCAATTGGAACCAAATTGGCAGAACTTGATAATGTAATCTTGACACCACATATAGGTGCTCAAACAAAAGAGGCACAATCCTTGGCTGCAAACGTTATTGCTGAAAAAATTATTCAAATTCTTCGTGGTGTCATCTAAAATGTTTTCATATAATTTCTGCCTGAACTTTAAAAATATGTAAAAAAGCTTGACTTTTACGTGATTTATTGTCGGCTCTTCGTTTTTAAGGTCTATCTGGAGGTTAAAATATCATAATGCAAAATATGACTATATATCAATTACAATCTGGCAGACTAAAGCATTTTCCTAGTGTCCATTTTTTATTGAAAATTTCACTTGGACTAATTCTATTTACAATAATTTCCACTGCTTTGGTATATGCTGAAACAATCTCCGTTAATGTAGAAGGCTCTTCGTTTGATGTTGATTATACAGCAACTGGCATGACTCTTAACAGTATTGAGGCTGATGAATTTGGATTGCTATTACTTTCTGTGGATGTTGCTGACACTCCAGCAGCATCTTTAGAAATTACTCTTGATAGAAATTTCTATGATTCTACATTTGAAGGTCTTGATGAAGAATTTTTTATTCTAGTTGATCAAACTGAAGGGGAATTTACTGAAACAGAAACTACTTCTCAAAGTAGAACTCTTAGAATTGAATTACCTTTTGGAACTGAGGAAATAGAAATAATTGGAAATACCTTTTTTGGTTCATCTATAGTTGAAGAAACACCAATAGTAGAAGAAATACCCGAAGAAACACCTGTAGTTGAAGATAAACCCATTGTAACACCACCGAAAGTCGAAGATAAACCCATTGTAACACCACCGAAAGTCGAAGATAAACCCATTGTAACACCACCGAAAGTCGAAGATAAACCCATTGCAACTAGTCCAAAAGTTCAGTGTGGACCTGGAACTATTCTCAAAGATGGAGCATGTGTACTTGATGAAAGATGTGGACCTGGAACTATTCTCAAAGATGATGTATGTGTACTTGATTCAACTCCAAAACCATCTCAAACATCTACACAAGGAATGGGTAAAGAAACAGTTGTGGCATTTATTGCAGCATTCATTATTGCTGGAGCTATAGGAATAATTTTAGCACTAATCTCTAAAGCAAGTAAGAGCTCAAACTAATCACAAGATAAATTTTCAGCATTCATTTTTTATCAAAATCAAATCCAGACATTTGAGTTGTAGTTGAATATGGAATAATGATTATGATTACTGCAATTCCTATACTGATTAACTATTTGTTCATATTTAGTCACTTATTTCTATTGGAAATGAGATGATCCTTTTATCAATTAAATAGTTTAAAGCAGTACCCAAGACTTCATCTGATATTATTCCTTCAATCCACCAATATCCTACATTTTTTACCCAATCTGGAATAGCAATATCATAAACATTTTCTTCATTAATCTCAATTGGAATGTTGATTAATTTTTTATCCACATATTTTTCAAATGCATCCATTAGAAATCCATCTGAAATATTTCCAGAAAGCCAGTTGGCCATTATGGGTTTGATTAACTCTGGAATACATGTTGAATTTGAATCAATTAAATTAAATTCTGCAGTAACTTGTGCTCCAGAATATTCTACATCTATGAAATATTTTCCTAATGGAAATATTTCTTTTTCAAATGCAATCAATGATGGAACTGGAGTTTGTAAATCTGTAATTGTAATTGGAATTGCACTGCTCCCTTTACCTGCTTCATCTCTAATGTGAATTATCGCAGGATCTCCGGTGATTTCTGAAACGTCAATTGTATAGAATAATTTTTCACAATAACTGTATGTTGTTTTTTCCATCGTAATGGCAACTGAAGGTTCTGCATGAATATTTGGCAAAAATATCCCAAAACTCAATGCCACTAATATTGGCAATAAAACACTTTTTGTCTTCATCTCTTACATTCTTATTCTGTCCAATAAAAATCCCAAATTAATGCTGAGGAATCCTTTTTAACAACTTTGGATTAGTTCAATTATCGAGTTTTCTGCGGAAGCAAAATCTTTGAGTGAGTGAAATTCGTTCACTCAAAGCAATTTTTACTGCTTAGCGGTGCTTGGCACAATTGTTTGATTTACAGTTATTAAAGGGGATTTTTTTATGCCTGATATGCCTAGTCATCAAGACAAAATATGGATCAGTCTTTGGAAAGAGAATGCTCCTGAACTTCGTGAGCGTATAGTTGGATGGCGTAAGCAAAATGCTATCACTAGAATTGATAAGCCTAGCAGATTAGAAAGAGCTAGAAGATTAGGCTACAAAGCAAAACAAGGAATCATTGTTGTTAGAATGAGAGTTGGTACTGGTGGTATGAGAAAACAAAGACCTACTGGTGGTAGAAGACCAAAACATCTTGGTGTAACAAGAATCAAGGCAGATGATAACATGCAAACTGTCGCAAACAGAAGAGTTCTTGAAAGATATCCAAACATGAAACTTTTAGGATCTTATTTCATCTACAAAGATGGAAAGCATTATTGGTTTGAAGTTATCTTGGCCGATCCACAACATCCACGAATTGCTCAAGATAAAGAATTAAACAGACGAATTCCTCAAACTGCATAAGTTGAAGATAATATTTTTAGTTTCACTAGTATCACTTTTTGCGATTTCTCCCGTATATGGACAAATACTATCTGACGCTACAGGACTAGTAAATAGACTGGATGTTCAAACAGGTGGATATACTTTTGAAATTAAGACTGTATCTAATTTCAATATTCCTGATTTTGATTTTGACAAGGATGAGAAAAGATTATCTCTCTTCATTAACAGTGGGTTGGAAAATAATTTGGGTGAGATACTTATTCCCCAAACCCTTTTGGGTGGAAATTTTACATTTTATCTGAATGAAAACCAATATTTTCCAAAAATTAATTCTAATGAAAAAATTTCTTTTATTACATTGAATTTTACAGGCTCTGGTGAAAATAAATTAGATATTATTGGAACTACATATCTTGATGGTTTAGTGGAAAAAGATAAAATAACTCCAAAAGAAATACTCCTATTAGAAAAAACAGAAACGTTATCTGATTCCCTTGGCTGGCTTGCGTTGCTTGGATTTTTGATAGTTGCTTCTGCATTAATCGTAGTGAAAATAAGGAATAGAAAATAATTCATCTGATTTTGTTATTTTCTTGGCAAAACTCTGATTCTAATACAAAAACTCTAATAATTTAAGATATGCCATATAATCAATGGATTATGAAAAATTTTGTTCAGAGATTTTAGACATAGATCCTAAAATTAGATTTGCATCCATATATGACGAATGGGCTGTCCGCCTTGCAGGTGGAATGCGACCAGGAGTTGAGAGTTTACTTTCCAATCACGCTGAAAATGAATTAGTTAATCTTTCAATTATTGATTGGAAATCTCGTAAAGATATGGCAAAATGGTTGGGTTTGACAAAATATACTTTGGGTGAATATGATAAACTTAAACGATTTTCATTTTATCTTGGGGATGAACACTTACTTCTTGTGAGTTCTGAAAAAGATTTAGACACTAATGTAGTAGTTGAGGAAGTAATAAGACTCTATTACAAAAATAAATCCTAATTGATTCTCTTATGGATAATCCGAAAATTGCTCTAATTGGGGGATTTGTTTTAGTTGTTGCTTTATCAATAACTCTTGTTTTAATTCGTTGATTTAATCTTCGGCGAGTAATTTTTGAATAATGGATTCAACATGCCCAGTTTGCCCAAATGAAACATCTCTGAGAATTCCTTTTCTATCCACTATTATTGTTGAGGGTGTTCCTTGCAATGCAAATTTCTCAAATGTTTCAGCTGAATATTCCTTTGATTTCATGTAGTCTTTAACTCTTTGAATTATTTGATTTTTGTAATCCTCTGGCTGTGAATCAAAATCAGGAATTTGTGGATAAATGAACTGCATAATTTTTTCTTGGTTTATTTCACCAGAAGTCTTAGTTAAATTATCCATTCCTAATGGAAATGGAATTTTGTAATTTAGTTTGTTTCCATCTTTTAATTGTCCATGCATTGATAGCGCATTCTTTGTTTCTCCAATAACTTCGCCAGTTTCTGCAAGCATCTTCAAATTTTCCAATGTGTTTTTATCAAAATCTTCAAATGCTGTTGCAAGACCTAACACTCTAACTCCATCATCCTTGAATTTGTTGTAGATATTGATTGCCTCTGGGAGTGCATGCATGAAACATCCTGGACAATTGACTTGAAATACTTCTAAAATTACAATATGGTCTTTCTCCTGATCGAAATTTGTTGAGGCTCCTTGAACCCATTCTGAAACCCCGAAATTTGGTACTTTTTTGCCTATTACTGCGCTCATATTACAATCTAGTATTTTTTCCATTAAATACTAACTGCTGAATGTATTTTCTTTATATTGAGTTTCTTCTTGAATATTCATTGATAACTAAAAAACACAATTGATAATGCAAAATCCATAATTTTTAATTGTTAAAATAAACAAACAACTCGATAAATTCTCTAGGAACTGACTATATTTGTGAGAAAATTTCCAATCATATTTAGTTGATGACTCTGAAACATTTAGAGTATTCTTAAGAGATGTACTAAAAAGAACTATCAAATGGGTTCGTATCATTGAGACCAAAGACGGATATGAATGACTTCAAATGTATCTAAAACACAAGCCAGATGTAATTCTACTAGATTTGAAAATACCAAAATTGGACGGATCAAACGTATTGGATGCTTTTGTCCGCAATAATATGGATACTCAAGTAATTGCAACTTCTGCATATGTTAATGATTAAGATAGTATTTATCATATAATGAAAATTGGTGCGTTTAACTATCTTTCAAAACCTATGATCTGTATGGTTCTAACGAAAACCTCATTGATGTGTTGTATTGTGGAAAAAGGTTGATTCAAAGAAAAAACCTCTTAGAGACAAAAGGACTTCGAATTCTTTTGTATTGAATCAAAATTACCAAGTTTTTTCAAGTAACCTAATATAGGACACAGAAAATTTCAAAACAAATTGCAAGTAGTAACTGATAAACGATTAGCACTTTTTGCTGAAATGGAGGCAAAGTATGAGCAAAAAGATACTGATTATTTTGTCTCTCTTTTAGAACATCCTGATTATGTAATTAGAACAAGAGCTACCTGCATTTTAGTTGATTTTGGTGGAGAAGATAAAATTCCATATATTGCTAAAGTTTTAAAAAATGATGAAAATGAACTGGTAAGACATGAGGCTGCATTTTCATTAGGTCAAATGAGCTACTCTGGTGCAATTCCACCATTAACTGATGCAACCCTTCATGATCCAAGTATGTTTGTAAGACATGAGGCTGCGATCGCATTGGGTGTTGTTGGCAACCAAGATGCAAAAGATGCTCTGGAAAAGGCATTAAGTGATCCAGACAAACCAGTCGTAGAATCTGCAGTTGTTGCACTATCTAATATTGAATTTATGGAAAAGTTAAGTAAGAACAAAAAGTTTGCAAAGTTAACAGGTGGATGAGATGAACTATTCAATTGGAATTATAGCAATTGTTGGTGTTCTAGCTGCTATCACTTTAGGATTCATTACAATGAATCCTGATGAAGTTATACAACCAAGAATGGTTTCAGTTGAAGAAAAACCAACTGTTTGTACAATGGAGTGGGATCCTATGTGTGGTATTGATGGAGAAACTTATGGCAATTTATGTATGTTAAAGGCTGCAGATGTAAAATTAGCTCATGATGGAGAATGCAGTGTTGATGATCCTATGGTTAAACAAAGAATTCAACCTGAACCAGTTGTAGAACCTGAACCCGTAGTTGAGGTAACACCTAAACCAACTATGACTGCTCCACTTCCAATGGCAACTGGAATGCACAAAGTAAACATTGCTGAAGGCTCTGGAACTCCAGGATGCGACGAAACAAAGGAATGTTACTTGCCTTACTCTATTACAATTTCTGTTGGTGATGATGTACAATGGAATAATCCTGACAGTGCAGCTCATACTGTAACTAGTGGAACTATTTCAGATGGACATGATGGAGTGTTTGATTCTGGATTATTCATGTCTGGTTCAACTTTTGAATTTACATTTGATGAAACAGGAACTTATGATTATTTCTGTATGGTTCATCCTTGGATGACCGGTCAAGTTATTGTTACTGATGTTGAAGAGATGGCAGTAATTGCAGAACCAGAATCAATGGTGGAATCAACCCCTGAACCAATTGCAGAACCCGAAACAATGTCTAGTACTATAGTTTCAATTCCAGCAGGTGCTGCAATTCTAGGATGTGAAGAAACAAAGGAATGTTACTTGCCTTATGAAGTTTCAGTATCTATTGGTCAAACAGTTACTTGGAGCAATGATGATTCTGCAGCTCATACTGTAACTAGTGGTACTATTGATGCGGGACTAACTGGAGTGTTTGATTCTGGATTATTCATGTCTGGTTCAACTTTTGAATTTACATTTGATGAAACAGGAACTTATGATTATTTCTGTATGGTTCATCCTTGGATGACTGGAATTGTTAATGTTAACTAAAGAGCTGTAACTAAACTTCCTTGCTCAGTTGATTCAAATTTGTAAATTTGTTCCACACTTGAATCCTCGAAGATTTCTGTATCATGAGTAATTATTAAAAATTGCATAGGTGTTTGTGAGTTTGAAATCTCTGATAATTGAGATAATACTCCTACTAGAGATTTTTTTCTTTCAGCATCGAGGTGGGTTGTCGGCTCATCGAGTATCATCAGATTGAGATTTGATGCACCAAGAAGACTTGCCATTCCTAATCTTAATGCTAATGCCACACTAACTTTTTCTCCTCCACTAAGTGATTCTAAATCTAGCATTTCACTTTTTGAATGACACATAATAGAAATGTCTCTTGCTTTTTCTGACAATGCTATTCTCTGTATCTTTGTATTAAGTAACGTGAGATATTCTGAAGCTTTTACTGATATTGTATTTAGTGCCCATGATCTTAGACTTGTTGCAACTGGTCCATCTCTGCTGAAAATATTTGATTGAATTTCATCTAGTTTTACAATGTAATCTTTTACTATTTTTAATTCTGATATCACGTTTTGAATTATTTTAATTTGCTCTTCACCTTTAGTGATTTTTTCTGAAATTGCGCCAATTTGTTGATGTATTTGAGAGAGATCATTTTGTTTTTGAATTACTGTTATTTTTAGACTAGTAAATTCCTCATCATCAAATCCTTTAGTTTCTATCTCTAATTTTGAAATATTCTCAAAAATCATTTTTGCACGTGTATCAATTTGTGAAATTTCTAATAAATTCCCATTACTTGTCAAAGAAATTCTCTGTTTCTTTAGTTTCACATCCTGTTGAATTTTCATTAATTCTTCTTTATTGGTTATAGAATAAGCTCTAAGTGTAGCCTCCGCATCTCGTGCATTTTCCACTTTTTCTGAAAAATCATTCCTCTTTTGATTATACATATCTCTTTCTTTTTCTTTTGCAATAATCTCTTGTTGCAATATTGTCAATTCTTGTTTAAGATGTTCCTCTTGAAAAAGTGGATTTAGTTTTTCGACATTTGAATCACATACAGGACATTTGTTATCTTTCAACTGAAGTTTTGATGCTAGTAATTGCTTTTCTTTTAAGGAAGCAGTTTGAATTGTCATTTCTTGGATTTTTTTTGCTGTTTCTTCTATTGCTTGATCAATTTTTTGAATCTTTAATTCCAAATCTTCTTTTAAACTGACATACTCAAAACAATCCCTACAATCATGTATTTTACGCTCATTTTCACTAATTTCACGCTGAATTTCATGAATTGCCTCTTTTGCATATGCTAGTAGCTCTTTTTTTCTTAATTCTAGTTGGTTGATTTTATCTATTTTTGGAGAATCTGTTTCTACTTTATGCCTCATATTATCAACTTCATTTTGTAATTGTTTTTGCTTTAATTCTAGTTGGTTTTTTTCAGGTTTTGATTCTGTTATTTCTTTCTGATTTTTTTCTAAATCACATGATAAAATTTCAATATGTGTATCATCATAACCAATTCTTTCTCTGATTTTTTCACGAAAATCTTTATTTACAATCTTCATTGCTTCTGATGCAATGTCGAGTTTATCGATTCCTATAATTGCATTAAGTAATTCTTTGAATTCTTTGGGTTTAGCATTGATAATGGTATTTAATTCTCCTTGTTGTACTATTGACGCAATCTTTAATTTTTCAAAATCAAGACCAATTACTTTTTCAACTTCATTAGTCATTGATTCTCCAAATTGTTTTCTTTCACCTGCTGCAATTTCAAGACAATCCTCTCCTATAATTTCTGAAAATTTTGCAGCTAGACTTCCCTTACTGTCAATTTTTCTTACTGCCTCAAATTGTTTTCCGTTAATAGAAAATCCAACCTTTGCAAATCCTTGATTTGCACCACGTTTGATTAATCCTTTATTTGATTTTCTTGTGTGCTGACCAAACAATGCAAATGTTATTGCATCAATAATGCTTGATTTTCCTGCACCATTGTCTCCTACAAATACTGTGACTCCATTTTCAAATTTTATTTTTGTGTTCGAATGTGCTAAAAAATCTCCCAGTTCGATTGATGTAATCATTGTTTTTTCGCCTTTTTGTATTTCTCAAAGTTTTCATAAATTAATTGAGACGCTTCTTTAATTTCATTTGATGTTAATATTGGAAGTAATTCTTTTATCGCAAAACTTGCATTTTCTTCTGAACCTAACGCATCAACTGATAATCTAAACATTTCATCATCGATGACATTTGGTCTATCCAGGAATACTGAAGAATTTGAAATTTGTTTTGTACTTATTCTCCAAAAACATCTAAGAACTAATGCGTTTAACCTGGCAATTTGTGCCTGAATTTGGTCTGTTTCTATGTTTTCGCCTTGTATTTTTATCTCCACGATTGGTTTTTTCTTTGAATCTGATATTTTTTTAAAAATCTCATCTATTGTTTTTGATAATTCTTGGTATTCTGTTTGAAAAGAAAATTGAGGTCTAGTCTCTAATTCTACCCAATTGGGATTTGCTTCTTCTCCAGAAATATCCACTTCAAAGAATCCTTTTTTTGTATCTTTGATTCCCTCACTTGTTGTTAATTCAGTAGATCCTGGATATGCAATTGGACCATTTAGATGATTGAATCGTTTGATATCTTTATCATGAAGATGCCCCATTGCATAGTATGTAAAATTTTTTGGCAAGTCAGTTGATTGTATCTCTGCTGCAAATTTATTGAATTCTGTAACTCCCTGATGCAAAACCAAAATTTTATGTCCCGAATGATTTTGTGCTACTTTATCAATTTCAAAAAATTTTTCTTCATATTGTGAAATTTCTGCTTTTCTAATTTTATCAAATCCTGCTAAGAGTATTCCTTTGTATTCTATTGGTTTTCCTTGTCCAATATACTTTGAAAATTCTAAATTATGATAAACATATGGAATGGGTGTGGTTCTAATTCTACTAATGTCATGCTCTCCTAAAATAAAAAACGAATCAATGTTACTTTGCTTTAATCTCTTTAATCCATTTCCCATTTGCACAATTGCTGTTCCATTTGGATTTGGAACATGGAAAATATCTCCTGCAAAAATTACAAAATTTACATGATCTTTAATTGAAGTATCAATAGCTTGATTAAATACATCGTACACATCTTGTGCACGTTCATCTGAACCATATTGCACTAATCCCAAATGCGTGTCTGAAATGTGAGAAAATAACATTAGTCTAATAACAAATCTTTTTGAACAAGTCCTTGTGTTGATTCAATTGCAACTTCCTTCATTTTATCTGCATTTGCCCATGCATTAACTGCACTTTGATCTGCACCCATAATTTTCTCCTTTACTTCTTCAACATGGACAAGTGCTGGCAAATTTGTCCATTGTCCAACTAGGACCGCGTCTCCTACATTAAGTGAGGTCAATTGGGCAATCAATTCACGACTGGTTGATTCAGTAGCTGAAGCTATTTGACGCTGATCGTCTTCTTGAATAATTTTCATTATTGCAAATGACCCTAATTGACTGAGAACATTGAGATCCACACTTCTTGGCCTCTGAGATACAATTCCTAAACCTAATCCAAATTTTCTTCCCTCTCTTGCAATTTTAGCAGCCCAGTACTTTGCACTAGTGTCATGATCTTTTGGAATGAAAACATGTGCTTCTTCTATGATTACAAATATTGGTGAGTTGAATTGATAATTTCTTTCTCGCTTTGATCTTCCATGTCTTGCAATACTTGCATCTTTTCTGTCTTTTAGTAATTGTTGTAAATAAAATGCTACAGCAACATTGGCTTGCTTTTCTGATAATTCTGAAATATTGAGAATATTAGTACGACCTTCTTTGATAAAACTTATTGGATCTCCCATGTCTGGATCTAAAATATCTTCAAATCTCCTTTGAGATTCTTCAATGATGTCTTGCACTCTATATGCAGATGTTCTGATCTCTTTTAGTTTTTTATCTTCTGAATTTACAATAAAATCAATTTCGTTTTCTAGCTTTTTCCAAAACTCCTTTGATTCTTTAACGTATTTTGTAAATGCCATTCTTAAAACTCGTTGTTGAACATTTGCCCCATCTCTAATTTCTAATACTTCTGAGAGTTGTTCTGCATCTAATAATCTTGGATTTATTTTCGCATCAATTACATTGATGCGTGGAATGTTTAGAGTTGTGTAATCATTATGATAATCAAATATTATTACAGTTCCCTTTAACTTTGAAATTTGTTTTGTAACAAGTGAAACAAGATTACTTTTCCCCATCCCTGTCATTGCTAAAATTCCCAAATGTCTTGAAACAATCTTGTCCAAATTTATTTTGGCATCAATGGTTTTGTTTCGTAAAAGATTTCCGATTGTTACCCATCCTTCTTTTTTTGGACTAAAAATTTCTTCTAAATCTTGTTTGGTTGGTTGGGTGATTTCTGTACCTGGAATTGGTGGAATTGCAGGTATTATTGATTGACCTTTTCTCAAGTTGTCTAAAAATCCTAAAATTCCTATGTGTGCTGTGAATGTTTTATCGCGTTTATTGAGTTCTGCAATTTCAGTACTTTCTGATGCTTCATCAAAATTCCTAACATCAGTAAAAGCTGCACTTGACACTGATGATCTCTCAACCAATCCTAAAATTTCTCCTTCATCTGTGCCTATTTTGATATATTCTCCTACAGAAAGAGCCCTTGAAGTAATTGCTGTTACAAATGTGGGCTTTGATTCCCCTATTACAAATCCTAAACTCAACCTAGTACCTCCCTTGAACCAATCTCATTACCTAATCCTAACAAACTAACCATTTTTGCAAGTTCCTTATCAGATATTTTACAGTTATTGTGTGCAAGCTTTAGTGCATAGGGATATCCACCAACACTATTTTTGTATAGTCTGTTCATTGCTGATTTGATATCATTTTCATCATACTGATCTCCTAGAAATTCTAATTTAATTATTGGAGTAGAATCACTTAATCTTACAAATGTTGATGAAATGACTTTATCTGCACCATATTTTTTTTCTACAAATATTTTACTAAATCCAGAATTATTTGTAACGTGATTGTAGTAGAAAATATCTCCTGCAAGAGAACCTAAATTTTCAAATTGTTTTTTTGTATTTGATGTCTTTGCAATGAAAATTACATTGTTTCTTTTTTTCATTGTTTTGACAACTAGTGAGTCAAGTGATGACTGTCTTGTCATGAATTGAGAATGAAGTGAACCATCCATTAATACCAAATCAACCATGTCGACTGTTTTCTCGCATGCTTCTATCTCCATTTTACTTGCAATTCTTGAAAGATCAGTGTCTGAACCAAGTCCTGATTTATGCAAATCCACTAAAATTTCCCCATCAGATTTGATTGAAACTGCAGTTGTTGCCCAAAGCTCTATTCCTTGAAATTTGGTATTGTTAAAACTACTATCGATTCCAGCTGTTACTGCCTCTTCTTTTACAGGCATAAATTCCACCCAATTCTCCTTTGCCTTTTGTAGAATTTGCTCAAATTTTGGGCCCTTTAGAATTGATAACATCTTTTCTCTGTTAATGATGGCATCTTTGTATACTGTATTGAGCACAACAATAGTTAGTTGGTTTAAATAAAATCTTTAGGTTATGCTAAATTTTGACAAAGCTGTTCCATCAAAACCATTTATCCAATTCTGCCTTTGAGAATAATTTTCTCATCAGTTCCTGAAGGCGTACTTCTGTCTATGTATCTGATTTCATACTTGTCTCCAATATGGATAACTTTACCATCTAGTTCTCTTGGAATCTTGATCTTTACTTCAAACGTGCTTGTATTGGGACCTGTCTCAATTAATGAACTGGAATTTGCATCAAATCTTGGATTTGCAAGTGTAGTCCTAATGCCGCCCTCTCCTCTGAATTCAAAAGAACTTAGTGGAATCTTATCTTCATTTTTGGAGTCTCTATTTGCATCAGGCTCGTAAATTCTTAATGTAAATTCATGACCAATTCTGGAACCACCACCTGTAGTTTCAACTTTGGCAAATGTAGATGTTAATGAAACTGATTTGACTAGAATTCTTTTCTCCCCTGCAAAATCAGATTCATCCAAGTATTTAATTAGCACAATGTCGTCTTGACTTAATGGTTTCCCATTGATTGTTTCTGGGAGTTCTAGTCTGATGTAAAATTCACCTGTGTTAGGTCCTGTCTCAATCATATTTTTTGGTCCAGTAATAGGAATTCCATTTACTGTAAATTCAAACAATCCTTGTGTTGCTATTACTTCAACCCCATTATGCGCTACATTCAAGTCTTGATCAGTAATATAGAAATTTACTATTGACATACTTGATGCAGGAACTGTCTGAATTTCTTTTTCTGATGCAGGAACTGATTTGAATTCTTTTTGTAAGTCTGTGAATTTAATTGGAATAAATAACATCCCTGATTTCTCCATTTTATCTGCAGTTTCTGGTCTCACACATGCAGCAAATCCATTTGTTCTAATTACTAATTCTAATCCTGTCTTACAAATAACATCTTGAGCTAAAATTCCTTGTTCCATCTGTTTTCTAGGCGATTCCAAGTCACCATAAGATGGTTGAATTACTAAGAGAGAAAGACCAAAAAATATAGCAATTTGAAAAAAATTCATCAATAATTTTTGAATTTCTTTACATAAATAATTTAATGATAAATCATCCTTGATTTTAAATTAGAAAATCAAAATTGAGAATTTTGCTATTTTCTTATATGTGTAATAATGAAATCGTTTTTGCATTTGCTTTGCTATTGATAATACCTGCATCCAGCTATGCTTTTGCTGAACATATCTTCAATTCTGATGCATATGCTCAATATCTTGACATCTCTCAGTTAGAATCAGAAAAAGTAACTTTTGAGTTTGATGGAAAATTATATGATGTTTACTATGGATATCATGGAAGTCTAGATGCAATGGGTTCTGATGACCCTTTTCCAGAACTGTCTTCTATGAAAATAAATGAAGAAAGAAAATCCATTGAAATTATCATGGAGGATGTTCCTGAAAAAACTGATTTCTGGGTAAGGACTCCAGAAGATGTTCTTTTTGCTGAGGGTGAAAAATTCACAGTTTTAGTCGATGGTTTTGATACTGGATATGATTTGATGAAATTTCCTAATGATTATGTAATTGGTTTTATTATTTCAGAAGACACTAAAAATATTGAAATTATTGGAACTCGAGTCATTCCAGAATTTGCAGGATTGACAATTTTGATTCTTGGAATTTCTATAATGGGAATAATTTACCTTGTAAGAAAGAATCCTCTTCTAAAGGGTTGGACTAGAATTAATTAAGTGACCTTTTGTACTAAATTCACTTGAAAAAAATTGGTTTGTTGGGATGCGGTGCAATAGGTACTCAGATTGCTCTTGCAATTGATTCAGGAAAGATCCCTGGAATACTGACTCATGTTTATGATGTATCAAAAGAAACTGCAATTGAACTAGTCTCAAAATTAAACACAAAACCAGAAATCGTTGAAAATTCACACCTTTTATCTTCTCATAGTGTAAATATCATAGTTGAAGCTGCATCTCAAGATGCTGTTAAAGATGTTGGACTAAGTGTATTGCAAAATAAACGTGATTTGATGATCATGAGTGTTGGTGCATTATTAGATGAACCAGTATATGATATTTTATCAGATGCATGCAATCATTTCAAAAAAACTATCTACCTTCCTTCTGGTGCAATTGCTGGTTTGGATGGAATAAAATCCGTCAAAGATGAATTAGAATCTGTATCTATTACAACAACAAAACACCCACGTTCTCTAAAAGGCGCAAAGTTTTTTGAAACTTCTCAAATTGATTTGGATGTTATTGATTCTCCTACAACAATCTTTGAAGGAACTGCAAAAGAAGCAGTTTTTTTGTTTCCTGCAAACATCAATGTTGCTGCACTTCTTTCATTATCAGGAATAGGAAGTGAGAAAACAGTTGTAAAAATTATTGCTGATCCTAATACTGACAAAAATACCCATCATATTGAGGCTGCAGGAAAATTTGGAAAGATGATCTTTACAATTGAAAATTTCCCAGATCCTAATAATCCTAAAACAAGTAAACTAGCAATTTTATCCGCAATTGAAACTCTGAGAAAATATTGCTCTGATGATATTCAGATTGGCACATAGTATTAGATAATTTCCAAGTATTGATTTTAAATTAATACCAACAGTTGTAATTATTTGATACAATTACGTAATGATTCATTCAATACTCTGGAGAAACTAACTGCTTCAGAAGACTCTTTGATTTTTTTTGCTTGTCTTTCACGAAGTTTTCTTACGATGTCATCACCAATTACAACTGTAATGCGCTTTCCCATGAGCGTACAGATTTCTACCATTCCTTATATTTTGAGGTATATCTGAAAAGGGGAAATTCTTGCCACATTATCTATCATTTCAGAGAATTCTGGACTATTTCCCATTCTTTAAATCCTCACAAATTCAAAATTTTATAGTCTATGTTAGTACAGCAATCATCCCACCTTAAAGAAGAGATTCTAAAACTCAAGAAGGAAAAAGATGTAGTAATTTTAGCGCATAATTATCAAATTCCTGATGTACAGGATATTGCTGATTTTACAGGTGATTCTTTAGGTCTTTCAAGACAAGCCGCCACTGTTGACCAAAAGACAATTTTGTTTTGTGGTGTAAACTTTATGGCTGAAACTGCTGCCATTATTAGTCCTGACAAAAAAGTACTGCTTCCTGATTTAGAAGCTGGATGCTCATTATCTGATTCAATCACTGTTGCAGAATTGCGTAATTGGAAAAAACAACATCCTAATGCAATTGCAGTAGGTTATGTTAATACTACTGCAGAAATTAAAGCAGAACTTGATTATTGTTGTACTTCATCTAATGCTGTTAATGTTGTAAAGGCAATACCTGAAGAAAAAGAAATATTGTTTTTACCTGATATGTTTCTTGGTTCTTATGTTGCAAAAATGACTGGAAGAAAAAATATGCATATATGGGCAGGAGAATGTCATGTTCATGCTGGAATTAGACCTGAAGATGTAACTGAAAAATTAAATTCTATGAAAGATGCAGAATTTGTTATTCATCCAGAATGTAGTTGTACAACTTCTATGATGTATGATGTTGCAGATGGAAGTTATGACGACAAAAAAGTTTCAATTCTTTCTACAGAGGGAATGCTAAATCATGTGAGTCAATCAAAATCAAAAAACTTTGTTGTTGCAACAGAGACTGGAATTTTGTACAAAATGAGACAACAAAATCCCGGAAAAACATTCATCCCTGCATCAGAGAAAGCTGAATGTCAATACATGAAAATGATTACCCTTGAAAAAGTATATGATGCTTTAGTGAATGAAAAAAATGTTGTCACCGTTCCAAAAGAGATTGCCGATAAGGCTCGTTTAGCAATTAATAGAATGCTTGAAATCAACTAGACTGTGACTATTTTGGTTGGGTTATTTAGCAGAATCCCAAAAGATCCTCAAAAGAAAAGAAACCTAGAAAAACTCAAAGAGATAAAAAAACTTGTTAAAGAAAAAAAATATGATGCTGCCTTAAAATCAGGTAAAGATTTTTTATACAAAGTTCCGCATCATCATGATGTTTTGTTTACTATGGGTGGAATTTACCATTTACAAAACAAACACAAAACTGCAATATCTTATTTTGATAAAGCACTAGAAATCGCTTCTTACGATGTTGAAGTTTTATTGCTCAAAGCATATTCTCATCAAAAATTAGCCGAAAATAAAAGGGCAATTCAGTGTTGTGAAAAAATTCAAGAAATTGATCCAAAAAATAAAGCAGTACTTGTATTACTGGAAGAATTGAATTCTTAAATTTCTAAACTCATATCAATTCCTTTAACAGAGTTTGTGATGCTTCCAACTGATATAATGTCCACCCCAGTCTTCCCATAATTCACGATGTTCTTAGAACTAATTCCACCTGATGCTTCAAGCATTACTTTACTTCGCAATCTTTGATTTCTGAGTACTTGTATTGTTTTCCTGATTTGTGCAGGTGAGAAATTATCTAGCATGATTATTGCTGCACCCTCTTTTGCAGCAAGAACTGCATCTGATATATTTTCAACTTCCACTTCAAATTTTTTGTGTTTTTTCTTTGCTTTTTTAATTAATGATAATAACGAGCCATCAATTGCAATATGATTGTCTTTGATCATCACCATTTCATCTAGCCTTAGTCTATGTTTTTTACCTCCACCTATCTCTACTGCTTCTTTATCAAAATATCTGAGTCCTGGGGCAGTTTTCCTAGTTGCATACAATTTTGTTTTTGTTGGAATCTTTTTTACAAGTTCATTTGTTTGAGTTGCAATTCCGCTCATTCTTGTAAGAAGATTTAATGCAGTTCTCTCACACGTTAGAATTTTTTCTGCGTCCCCACTAATTGTCATTATAGTTTGATTAGGTTTTATTTTAGAACCATCTTTTCTAACAATTTTTGCATTACATCCTTTTAATTTGAAAATATCTTTTGCATAAGTTGCACCTGCAACAATTGCATTTTCTCTTGAAATTATTTTAGCTGATATCTTTTTCTTTGGTAAAAGAACACTGGTGATATCTCCAGACCCTATATCTTCAGCAAGAAATTGTAATAATTGTTTTTTAGAATTAAATGACAACATTATTGTTAAAATATTAATGTGATTTTAAAGATTTAGAAATATTCTATGTTACTTTGATTGCATACTTGCCTTTTTGAGTGATCCCTAGAGTTTTTGAAATCTCTGAATTTGTTGGATCAACTACTAATACAATTCCACTCCAGTCAGGTGTCAAATCTGATGATTTGCAACTAGGACAAACTTTACCCGTTGTAACAAATTTGCATTTTCGGCATGCCATTTCTCGTGCCATTCTAACTTGCCTCCACTTTAGCTTCTTTTGCAGGTTTATCTGAATCCCCTGTGGATTTTTTAATCTCTTCTGCAATCCAGTCATCTGCTCCAAGGAATGGCTGTCTACATGTAATTCCAATCTTACCCATTGCAGCAGCTTTTCCTAATGATACAGCAGTAATTCTTGCACGAAGTGTAGAGCCAACTTTTAATGTTCTACCACTTTGATTAGCTAAAATCATTCCAGACTTTACGTCACTTTTAAGATAATCATCCATCACTTGCGACAAGTGAAGTAATGCATCAGTTGGACCAATTCTAACAAATGCTCCAAAGTCTGTAATGTCTACAATTTCTCCTTGAACAATTTCTTGTAATTTTGGATAAAATGTTAATGCCTCAAACTGAACTCTATGGAATGTACCCCCGTCTCCGGCAATCATTTTTCCCATTTCGTTAACTTTAGCATCTAAAATCATAATGATATATCCTAAATCTGCATTAATCATACTCTCGTATTTTTCTTTGAGGATGTTTACAGCTGCCTTTTTGAGCGTAGTTCCAAATAAGCTAGGAGGAATCCTAACAACATCAACTAGGGTGGATATAGAAAACAATTACGTATTTTTCTTGAATTTCAATTTATGAATCTTTGGGTGATTTACTCATAATTTTCTAAAGATTTTGCTAATTTTTCAAAAAAATGACAATTTTTTTTGATGTGTGACTTATGTTTAAATAATGTAGGATGACTTTTTGAGGCAATGGTTGGGATAGATCAAGTTCTTGAAAAACTTAGTACTGTCATTGATCCTGATTTGAAAAAAGACATTGTATCTATGGGTATGATAAAAGACTTGGAACTAAATGATGGCAATCTGAAATTTACTTTAGAATTAACAACCCCTGCATGCCCTTTTAATGTCGAAATTGAGGATGATGTAAGAAAAGTAATTGGTGAAATTACTGATTTGAAAAATTTTGATTTGAAAGTAACTGCTAAAGTAATGGAGGGTCGTTCACTTGATGCAGATACTGGCATGGCATCTGTCAAAAATATTATCGGTGTTGCAAGTGGAAAGGGTGGTGTTGGAAAGTCAACTGTTTCACTAAATTTAGCATTGGCATTATCTGAATCAGGAGCTAAAGTTGGCTTGTTAGACGCTGATATCTATGGCCCTAGTATTCCGTTAATGTTGGGAATGAAGGACGGATCCATGGAAGTTGAAGATAACAAACTTCAGCCTGCAGACTCTCATGGATTAAAAGTTGTCTCCTTTGGTTTCTTTGCAGATCAATCTAATCAAGCAGCAATTTATCGTGGTCCCATCATTTCTGGAATCTTAAAACAATTCTTAGTTGATACTAATTGGTCTGACTTGGATTATCTTATTGTAGATCTTCCTCCTGGCACCGGAGATATTCCACTAACCCTTGCTCAAACAATCCCCATTACTGGAATCCTTGTTGTTACAACTCCACAAGATGTTGCAAGCAATGTTGCAGTAAAAGCTGTCTCCATGTTTGAAAAACTAAATGTTCCAATTATTGGAGTTGTTGAAAACATGAGTCACTTTATTTGTCCAAACTGTGATGAGAAACATTATATCTTTGGTGATGGTGGTGCAAAGAAAATAAGTGAACAGTTTAACATGCCTTTCTTAGGTGAGATTCCATTAAACTCTGGAATCATGGCAGGCTCTGATTTAGGAAAACCAATTATGATTACAAATCCTGATTCACCAAGTGCAGTCGCTTTTAGAAAGAGTGCAAAAAATATTGCAGCACAATGTAGTATTCTTGCAGCAAAACTACAAGATGAAATGGCATCTGAAAGTTCTAGTGAAGAATCTATACCTGAGGCAAGTACTAGTTAATCACGATTAATGTGAAATTACCTGATTCTTTAAGAGATCAATTGAAAATTCCTTTAGGAACACTTTTACTCGAAACCCAAGCTGATAAAAAAAATATTCAAAAATACCTCCAGAAAAATTCCTATATCATTACTGTTGGTGATAGAACAACTAAAAAGATGATTGAATTTGGTCTTATTCCCTCATTACAAATCATTGATGGTCAGGAAAAAAGAGAAAAAAAAGAACCCCCAAAATTGGCAAATGCTATTGAATTGACTGTTAAAAATCCTGCAGCAGAAATTACTTCTCAAAGTATTGATATGATTGAGAATGCATTTACGATGCAGCCTCCTGTGAGACTTTTTGTTGATGGAGAAGAAGATCTTTTAGTACTCCCAGTTTGTATTCATGCCCCTGAAAATGCAATTGTTTTGTATGGTCAGCCAAACGAAGGACTTGTAATAGTAAAGATTACTCCCGAAATTAGAAATAAAGCGCAATCATTACTTGATTTAATGAAATAATGGGGGGTATGATGAGACGGTGGCTGTATGATTGATGATTACTCTACTAAACCTTCTGACCCTATTAGTTCACATCTAAAAGCACAAAATCAGACGCAAAGATATTACACGTTTGGCCAGAAAATGGCAGTATCAGATACTGCAATTGAAAAAATAAACAAGATAATTTCAGAAGACAAGCAGACTCTGTGGAGCAGGCAGAACCAAATCTCTAACTAAATTAGAAAATATGTCCTACTTTATGAGGGTGAATTTACAATGAGAACATGAATCATTTTCGTCTGTAGAATACTCTAAACCACAATTTGAACAAACAACTACATCTACCATGTGTGCCTACTACCAAAGCGATGCATAAAGCCTCTACGGATGATTCATCAGTCAGATCTATATACTACATTTCAAGGCTTTCCTTGTTGACAGTCATGTTTATTCCAGTACGACCATCAAGACGAGAGTCTGACGAAGATGAACTGAATGAATAGAAGGTTGTATTTCTCATTAATTTCGTATTTCAAAGGAGATTCAATCATAATGTTTACAGAGATGCAAGATTGTAATTGAAGAAGAACTAAAACAACTAGACAAAGAGAAACTGTAGAGCACAAAAAGCAGACAAAAGAGAAGCCCAATTCATGGAAAAGTATGGTGCTGACTAGCAAAATAGTCTGATGATGTGTTAGGAGGAATACGAGTATGGTGATGATTAACCACAATAACACTCAAGAAGTATCCCGAGTAAATTTTCCTGTGACAGTTTTGATTCGTAGGACAGAAGATCTTGATAAAATTAGAGATATTCGAACTATAATTTTTAACAAAGAATTAGGAATTTCTCAAAATAATATCTTTGATAATGATGATCAAAAACTAGAGGAATTTTTCATCATTAACCACGATAGTATCATTGGAACATTCAGATTAAGAAAAGAAAACAATTCATATAAAATTGAAAGAATGGGCATTCTATCACAATACCGCTCTAAGGGCTTTGGCAAGATAGCTTTGCAAGAAATCAAAACATTATCCAAGAAAATGGGAAAATCAAAAATTATTCTAGATTCAATTTATGATGCAAGAAATTTTTATGCAAATTCAGGATTTATTCAGGTTGGGAATGTCTACTCTAAGGTAGGAATACCACATGTGAATATGTACCTTGATCTATGACATTATAGTGGAACTGATCTTGAACCAAGGTGGACTGTGAAACTAATAGGATTCAATATCGTATTGCCTCTTAATAATATGCAGTAATATGATAATTTTTGATATTCAATTTTTTTGATTTAGTTTTTAGATTCCTTACTCGTTTTTCTAATGTAATAATTTGTTTTTTAAAATTTACATAAATTCTATTTCTGTCTTTAGATCTTTTTTCTAAGTTATCTATTTTTTGCCTTGTTGTTCTTTAGTTTATTTGTTGATTGGAATTGTCACAAATTTCTATTTGTTGTTTGAAGTTAAATATATTGAAAAATAGCAGGAGTTTAAATTCATTGATTTCCAACTAATAATGAAAAATGTTCAAATTTTTAGATATAGTATTCTTACAATTATCGAATCATATTTGTGGAAATAATGATAAGGAACAATTAGAAATAATTCAATGGCAAATTCAACAGAGAATAAATTACTTGAAGATAAATAATCTCAACACTAACAATGATCCAGAATTATTTCAATCCTATGAAATTCACCGTCAAATACAAAATTGTATAGCACAAAACCCAAATGACAACATTGAAATTTTATCAATTATGCTGATTGTGTTAATCATGATTCTTGTCTTTGTCGTATATATGGTAAAAAAATTAGAAAATTCTTAGATCCCTTAGAATTTTCTTTCTTATCTAATTCAGGATATCGTATTTTATTCTAATTAATTTTTCTAGGATTTAATATGCAAAAATAAATTCTTGTGGTTGTGATTCACTGTAACTACTTCCAGTATCAATCTAAAATTACGCACAAAAATTGGTAAGATTAGCTAGTATTCTAGAAAACTTTAATTTTTCAAATAAAATATTGTTTTCTTTTAACTCAGAAATTATTTTAGGTATGTGTAGTTCGAGATCTTATTCTTAGGATTATCTAAATTCTTATTTTTGAGGATTAGTAATAAATGCAAACAAGTTATTCATAGTAAGAATGAATGAATTAGAATTTTTTATGGATATCTAGCCAAGTTGGTGGCTAAAGACTAGAGAGGATGAAAGTTTTCTAAAAAAATATGTCTTTGAAAAATTTGAGTGTGATTGTTACCCTAGAATTATATCCCAAGGAAGAAAGAAAATAGATTTGGACAAATCGGATCATCAAATTAACGAACGTATTTTAGAGAATCTAAAATTTGGAAATTTTAAGTATGAATTTTTACCCGAATATGAGAACATAAAAGAAAGTTATTTGATTTCAAATGGATTTGTTCATTTTAACCCCAAAATAAAAAAGATCAATTATCATCTTTTGATCACAGTCAAAGTTTAGTTATATCTTGAAATCATTTTATATTTAATTTCAGAGACTTTCGATTTTTGAAAACCATCATATTTGCTGCTGGAAGCAACCTTGTAGTAGATATCCTCCAACAATCAACACTATTGCATTTCCAAGAGGCTCAAACGTACTCATTATTTCAATATGCTTTGGGGAAGCCGTATTTCCAATAATTACAACTATTGCAATTATCATGTTTGGGACAAGTGTGTATTTTAATCTCCATAAAGACAAGGCAGCCAACACAATAAATGTAGATTCAAGTGCAATTGCATTTGTGATAAATTTTGGGTTGCCTATTGGAATACCCATAATACCCATTATGACTATGGAAACCAAAATCATAGTGATTGTTTTTGTTGCAAATGTATTATTTACAAAAAAACATCGAGATGATATTAGATTGACGATATAATGGATTTACCATCTCAATTCAAAAATTAGAAGTAATACCTTCACAAATGTGATGGCATGTTTCATATTTGGTTGAATCTATTAATAATTCCATTAATTGACATGAATCTGCTTAGTCATAAGATTCGAAGAAAGTGGGACTCACCAAATCTTATTTGGCAGCAAAAAAGAAAGTTACTGAAAAAAGACAACAAAATAGTTCCACTAGAACAATTCTACCTAAACCATACCCGTTATCTTCAAAGAAACCTGAAGAGAAAAAAATCAATCTAGAAAAGGTTTGCTATTCTCTGTGACATTTTCCTTTTATCTAAAAATAAGCTAAACAAAATCGAGTAAAGCACTTCTCATCCAGTTTAACCAAGACCAGTTATCCAGACATGGCCTGATTGCATTGAGGAGTTATTTTTGCAATCAGGTCTTTTCATAATCCTAATGGATATTTTGAATTGAACCTGTATTCAAAATAAAAAATAAGCTAGTTTTGTTGGGTTTCCCATGTACCCAACAGAATAGTTTCCCGATCAAACGAATCAGGATCTAGTTTTTGTTTTAAAACTTGTTTCATTGCCATCTAAAGAAATGGTTAGATTAAACAAAATAATAAAACCAATCTATATAGAACACTGTTTAAAAAACGAAATGCAGAGAATAATTAACGATTTTCATCTACTCTTATTTCATGATCCTATACAAGATTAATCTCAAACACTTCTCAATAGAATAATTCCCAAATTATTTTCATGTACTTTACACCATTTGAGCCATTTGAGGTATTTGAGGAATTCAACGGAGTTCCAGGGACATACATCAAGTCATTTCTAATCTCTGATAAGATTAATCTGAATAACTGGCAGGTAACACATGAGGGTAATTTATCCAATTTAGAGTCATTTCTAGGCAGACTGGAAATCCATCACACCAATCCTGAGAATGGCAAGCGTGATCATACAGGTGCAACCATCTTTGAGAAATCACTGCAACTTCAAGAGATATGCCGAGTTGCAAATATTATTGTAGTGGGTTTAGACATTCCAACAAAAAGAAACTGGCAGATCTCCAAAATGACAGATAATGATTCTGGCTAACTTAATTAAATAGATTCAAATCTGAATTTTCATGAACTGGAAAAAGTCGCTTGTTGAAAGATTGGGAAATCAGTGCAGAGTTTGTAATCAGAATGATATTGAAAAATTAGATGTAGATTTTATCAATGGTCAAGAATCCCTTGAGGATCAATACTTTGAGAACAAAGATGAAATGTACGTTTGGTTTGTCTTGCATTTCAATGAGGAATCTGAATATTTACAGTCCATTTGTATTGACTGTAAATCAAAAAAGATAGAAGATAAATCAATTCCATTATCAAAATTAGAGGAATTTTACTTTACACCAAGGGCAATGGATAATCAAGAAATTATGAGATGGATGAACAAAAAAGCTGAAGAACTACTAGTATTTTTAAGAGAAAACAAACAGTTTGTTCCAATAGGAAGAAGACTCGAAAGACATTATGGGGATTTGAGAGATAAATTTACAGAGATTGATAGAAACATTGCATTAATTGAATATGAAAAAAAGTGGTTGCCAAAGAGATTTGCAGATGTAATTGAACAAGACCTAAATGAAAACCCCGAGATCAAGAGTTTAGTAGAAAAACACTATAGACCAAAAATTCCAGATACTGGTCACTAATGGAAAATACTATTCATCTTGATAATATTGAGAACAAAGATTCTAGATTCAATAGAAAATAGGAATAATTTAGTCAATTGAGTATCTTGAGGACATTATTCTTAGAATCCTAAAAAAATCAATATAATGATATTGTGAACTACCCGTTTAGGTATCTTTATTGAGATGAAGATCTCACCATCAGATAGGGAATTATTTGACCATCCTACTTGTAGAAACAACGACATGGGAACTATCAATTCATAGATGTATCCAGATGAGATTAAAAGTTGACATGCTAGGAAATCATGTATGATCACAAGTAATGGCAAAATCTGAAATAAATTACGCAATGCGAAATTTCTAAACTGACTTTGATTTTTTGAATGATTAGGATTTAGCACTTGGAAAAATTTGAAACTTTCCTTAAATTCAAAAGATACAATACGTGATTTAATGAGTACTTTCTGGGGGGAGAATATTTATCGGATAATAACCAGTAAGTGGAAATTTAGTTTCAAATGTATGCCGGATAGACATACATTATGTGAGAATCTTGGATGTCAGTGTATGCTTCACCCTGAAAATTCAGCAGATATTTATGAATAAAATTCGCATCTACTCAATTCAAAAATTATAACACTATTCATTAATTTCAAATTGCCAAAGGATCTTCCAAGTTAAAGCGCCCGATTGCTAATAGTATGATCGGCATTCTACAATAGTTTTATTTTCTAAATTACTTCTCTTATTCCTTCGAAGGAATAATAAAATCGCTGTTACTTCTTGCATTGCTGCCATTATTCCAATGGTCTTTGCAGGCGACTTTCTCTCTTGAATGGTGTCAAATGCGTTTAGTTGTGACTATACAAAATACTGACATTTCAAGATAAACACAGATTATTTGAGAAGGAATTGTGAAGATTGATCATGAATTAAGACTGCAAATATTAGAAAAAATTGGTATCTATTCAAATCGTTTTTCTATTTCAGAACCTCAAATTTTACTAACCACTAAAGAAGTTCTTGATGCTCCAAAAGAAATGACTGAGGGTCGACGCACTTCTGCATACAAGTATTATGGAGTATCATATCTTCAACATAATCTGGTCTTCATCAATGTTCGGAAAATTCCTGATGAGAAGACTCTCGAAAATACTATAGTCCATGAATTGATTCACATGAGATTCCCCTATCTTGCTCATGGTAAAAGATTCAACAAGTTGGTTAGGCAAGGACTAAAAGGAAAAACATTTTTACGATATAGAAAAAGAAGTAAGATCTCTGTTATTTGATTTATATTTCCCAGACTTAGGCAAGCTGAGTATAATATGGACATCTCGGAAATTCTGCCATTTGTTGCAGGAATTGCATCGTTTTTAGTTGCTGGAGGTTTGGTTGCATGGATTACAAAACAACCAACAGGAACAAAAGAAATGATGGATATATCCAACGCTGTCAAAGAAGGCGCTGCAGCATTTCTAAAAAGAGAGATGAAAATTATAGTTCCAGTTGCTATAGGATTATCTGTAATAATTGGAGTATTTCTTACACCATCAAACGGAATTGCATTTGCTGTAGGTGCAACATTATCTGCAGTTGCTGGAGTCATTTCATTAAAAATTACGGTAAAAGCAGCAGTTAGAGCTGCTAATTTGAGTAGTGAAGGCTTAGGTAAGACATTTGCAATGGCCTTTAGAGGAGGAGCTACAGTTGGCTTAGCAGTTCCAGCAATGGCACTTTTGGCAATTACTGGTCTTTATGTAATTTATCCAGATCCAATTACCATTGCAGGTGTTGGAATTGGAGCAAGTCTCATTGCATTATTCATAAGAATTGGTGGAGGCATATTTACAAAGGCAGCAGATATGGGTGCTGACTTGGTGGGAAAAGTTGAAGTGAATATTCCTGAAGATGATCCTAGAAACCCTGCAACAATTGCAGATAACGTAGGAGATAATGTAGGCGATGCCGCTGGAATGGGCTCTGATGTTTATGAATCTTATATTGTAACAATTCTTGCAGCATTGTTAATTGCAGCTTTAATTGGAGCACCAAACTTTTTCCTTTATCCCATCTTGATTGGATCTTCTGGAATGATTGCATCCATTATAGGTGTAGTAATTGTTGGCTCTAAGAATATCACAGATGTAATGAGGCCTCTTAATCGTTCATTTTATGTTTCAGCTGCAATTGCAATTGGATTAAACTTTGTATTCATTACACAATTTATTGGTGAATCAGCTGCATCATATGCTTTGTTTGGTTCCACAGTAATTGGTGTCATTCTAGTTCCTATAATTCAAAAAATTACTGATTACTATACTAGTTACAAACAAAGTCCTGTAAAAGAAATTGCAGATTCTGCAAAATGGGGATATGCATCATTAACGTTAATGGGAATTATCAAAGGAATGCAATCTACAGGACCATTTATGATTGCATTAGTAGTTGCAATAATTTTATCATATACTATTGCTTCTGTATCTGCACCTGAAGGAGCAGATCCTGTATTGTATGGAATCTTTGGTACTTCTTTGACTGCAATGGCAATGTTGAGTCTTGCAGGAATTGTTCTAAGTATTGATGCGTTTGGACCAATTGCAGATAATGCAGGCGGAATCGTTGAAATGACTGGAATGGGTGAAGAAAATCGTAAAGTTACTGATGAAATTGATGCAGTTGGAAATACTACAAAGGCGGTTACAAAGGGATTTGCTATTGCTAGTGCTGCATTAGCTGCTTTAGCTATGATTCAAGCATTTCAATTTGAGGCATCTCACATCTTTGCAGGGATTTTGGTTTTAGATTACAGCTTAACTAATCCATCTATTATAGTTGGATTACTAATTGGTGGATTAATTCCATTTATCATTACAGGCCAACTCATTAATGGTGTGTCTAGAGCTGCAGGAAAAATGGTAGATGAAGTAAGACGACAATTCAAAGCAGATTCTGGAATTCTTGCTGGAACATCAAAACCTGATTATGCTAAATGTGTAGATATTGCAACTGTTGCTTCAATTAAAGAACTCTGGAAACCTGCAATTGTTGCAATTCTTGCTCCGATAATTTTAGGAATTTTGTTAGGTCCAACTGCAGTTGCCGGATTGTTAATGGGTGCAGTTGTAACTGGAATTTTACTAGCATATCACTTAGCAAACACTGGTGGTGCATGGGATAATGCAAAGAAACTAGTAGAGATGAGAGGTGAGAAAGGTTCAGAAATACACAAAGTTGCAGTGGTAGGAGACATCATTGGTGATCCTTACAAAGACACTGCAGGGCCAGCACTTAACACTGTGATTAAATTACTTAACACAATTGCAATCGTCTTTGTATCTGCATTTGTTGCAATACTTGCAATCTAGTCTTTATTTTCAACAATTAGCGTCATATCTAATTCATCAATTTGAGCTTGAATTGCTTTTTGTAAAGTTGTATTGTGGGTATCACAGAACTTGAAATAATTATCTGCTGTTTGAAAACATCCGCAAATCCATTTTGTTTTCTTATCTCCTTCTACTGTCCACTTTGAATACCTGTGTTCTGACATATTACTTGTAAAACGATTAATCTAAAAAAGTCTTATAGAAAAAGAAAAAAATGTTTAAGGACAGCCTTCCATCTTTTGGATAAAGTAGCCTTTTTCCTTAATTGCCTGCTCTACAGGCTCTGGCGCACCTTGTGAATGACAGAATTGACATTCGTTTGTTGTCATATCTGCTTTTCCTTCACCGATTGACTCTAACCACTCTTTACCATATGTAATGGCCTTTTTGTGATCTTTTTCACCAGTAATTACATCAAAGTGCATGGTATGACCATCTGCTGCTTTGACATAAGTGTCGTATACGTGAATTTCCATAATCATAATCAAAAAAAGGGATATTTAATTCAAAATGAACTCGAATTATCATTCAACAAAAACTGTAAATCTAAAATTAATCCCAAAAATGATTCAAGCCTCAAGGAATGTCTTAATTTTTAGGCATATTAGGAATTACAGCAGGATTAATGTTATTCCTAAAACGCTTTGTTATTCTAACACGAGGCAAGTCTTAAAGAATGACCTTTATCTCTTCTCCAAGGACATACAAATATCCCATGGACTAATTGCTCGTTCTTCGTGAATTATTAATGGCTGAGACATTTCATACATGATTTTTGAAATCTCTGAAAGACTTAAATCATCTGCAACTACTTTGGCATCTTCAAGAGATACAACACTTGCTGGAATGTCTAAAAAATGATCATTGCCAAGAAGATAATCGAATTTCTCTATGGCTTCTATGATGATTCTGTCATTGATGAATTGATTCGTTCCCTCAAGCAATATTTTTCGAGTTCTATTTTCCAACATTAATTTCATAACATTTCCAAAAGTTGCATCTTTATCAAATGTAATGATTTTCTTTTTAGGAATCTCAGAGAGATGAAATTCAAAAGTATTCTTAATTCCTATTTCTAATAATTTTTTTACAGAAATAACTGAATAATCATCATTTCCCATATCCACTACTGCAAATGCTCTTCCTGCTTCCTTCCAAAGTGAAATTAACTCTTTGAGAGTTGTATCTGGAGTTACCACATTGAGATGCTTATCGACAATTTCATCTACCTGTTTCATCTCAAAGAAATCAGAAGAAGGATTTTTAAATACTCCTTGAATTATTTCTCTTCCTCCAATCACCCCAATTGGTTTGGTGTCGTCACGAACCACCACCGAATCTGTAAATCTCTCTAAATATTGAACGAGCATTCCAGTTGCCACTCGAACTTTGGCGTTTTTTCTAATATTCACACAAGGTGTTGATGTAAGTGAATCCTGTAAAAGCTCACTTAGAGAACGATTAGAAATAATTGAATCTGATTCAGTCAAGATTAATAATTTGAATGTCTAATTCCTATATTTGAAAAGAGATTACAAGAATCAACACTGAAAATCATTATACTTTATTAAAAAATACAATTACAAAGAGAATCATGGAAGATTCTAGTTCAGATCATCCTCTTAAAAGTAAAATTCAGGAATTACTAGTTACATCTGGAATTGAAAAAACTGCATGCTATAACAAGATGCTAGATTATACTGTTGAAATTTTTGAAACTCAAGGACTCGGAAGAGACTATTATGGATATCATAATATCGACCATGAATTAGAAGTTGCTTACATTACCTTACTTGCGGCATTATGGGAGAAAAAACTACAAAAATTAAATCAAAGTGATGTTGAATATCTTTTTACTGCTGCATTATTTCATGATTTTGATCCCCAAAAATCTGTTGACAGACCACACGAAGAGAGTGTAATACAATTTATCTCATTAGATAGAGAGTTAAAAAAATTAATTGATGAGGCTGAACTTGACATTGAAATCATAATGGCATTGATTTTAAGAACTGCATATCCTTGGACTGGAGAATTTAAACAAAAACCTGAAATGCAAATGAAAGAGTGTTTTCAACGTTCAGAGATCACAAGAGACAATCCTGAAAAACAATCTCATTATGAAGAGTTAGGTTGGTTCTTGTCTGTTGCAGATAGGGTAGGAGGCTATGCCCTAGGGGATTTTTCAGTAGCTATGGAGAAAGCAAAGAAAAACGCCCATGCATTTGCTTGGCATCAATCAATTATTGTGAGAATGTCTGTAAATTATTTTGAAACACTTCTAAATAATGAATCTCAAATGTGTAGGCGTGTTCTTCATGCATTACCCGCTGAAACAAGAAAAAATTTTATGGATACAGTACTTGCATTTATGAAACTTCGTCAAGACGAAATTCGAATTGAATCAAAATTTGAGTATGAAAATCTAAAATTTCAAACAAAGGTTGATTCTATAGAAGAAAGAGGATCTGATGGATTCATTAACGCACTAACCTCAATTTATAATGAATTACCACAGCCATTGCAATTACAACAGTTTGGTTTTGCAAAATCTGTTTTAGATTCCAATACCCTCATTACAACTCTAAGGCTGTCTGATGATAATAACACTATAGTTGGTTATGCAAAAGGTGGTCCTCTTGAAAACTATCAACTGTATGCAGGAATCAAAGATGAAAATTATGGGAAAAAAAATACCATATTTTTGGAACCTATTGCAATGAAGCTTGGTTATTGGGGACTTGGCGGAGGCACTAGACTCAGAAAGGTATTCTCGTTATTGGCAAATACTAAACGGTACAGGTATTTGACAAGTTTTGCCTTACGTGATTTAATTCAGAAAAGAATGGGTTCTGAAAATGTGGAGTTTGTCGCAATGCTTGATCCTGAACATTGGGATTATTATCGAGTAGATCTTTTTGGTGGAATCGTTTGAATAAATATTAAATCAATTATTTTCATATTTACATCCATTTTTATCCCCAATTTGGTTGATGGGCCCATGTGGACTCATATTTGGTTCCAAAATTATCTCAAATAACCCTCGTTTCGCAATGGTTTTCTAATTCAAAGATCATCATAATTCATGAAATATGCAATTGAAATTAAAATTCCAAACTCATCAAACATACTTTTAGAATTAGATGATTCATATTCACCAAAAACTGTAGATGACTTTATTACAAAATTACCGTTTACCGTTAACCTTAATGTGTGGGGTGATGAAATTTATACTTTAAAATCACCTATCTCTCAATCAGAAGAAAATGCAAAGTCTCCTGTTCAACTAAATGATGTTGCATATTGGCCAACTGGAAAAGCTATATGCTTGTTTTATGGCCCCACGCCAATTGGCAAACCTGGAGAAATTACTCCTGCTTCACCTGTAAATGTCATTGGGAAAATTGTTTCACCTGATAAATCCATTTTAAATGATGTTGACGGCAAACGTGCCACATTTTCCTTGAAATCTTAAATTAATTCTCTTCGATTGGAATTTCTATAATGTCTGATTCAAGTACAAATGCTCTAAAATTCTTATTAATTCCAGAATAAATCATCCATACTACAGGATTACTTTGCATGAATTTTTTGTCAGTGTTTGATGGAAATGCATCAGAATCTGGATGAGAGTGAAAAATTCCTATTACATCAAGCTCTTTTTCTTCTGCAATCTTGTAACCTTCAATCAATTGATCATTTGAGATTGTAAAATTTATTGGTGATTCTTCGATATTTTCTACTAAAAATAAATCTGATACTTGATCCTTTTTTCCAAATAATATTGCACATGACTCATTGGGTTTCTGATTTTCTGAATACACTGATAGAATTTTTTTATCTAATTGTGATATTTTGATCTTCTGCAAATCTATTCTACGTTAACTGTTCCTACCATCCATGGATGCAAAATACAATAGTAATCATAATTTCCTGCATCTGTAAATGTAAATTCATAGGTATCTCCTGTAGATAGAATGTCTGAATCAAATACTCCGTCTGCTCCTGAATCTGGATTTCCTGAAGTTGCAGTGTGCATTGTATTGTCTACATTTTCCCAAAGTACTGTAGTTCCAACTGTAACATCAATTACTTCTGGATCATAATACATCTGTCCTTCTTCTGGAATTGCTGCACCTTCTGGGATTATAATTTTTGTTGGTTCTTTTACTGCTTCAATTACTAATGTTGCAACCATCCATGGATGTACAATACACAAGTATTCATAATCTCCAACTTCTAAATTATTAGTATCTAATGTAAAGACTTCACCTGCACTCATCAAACTAGAATCAAATGTTTCCCCAAAGTCAACTGCGCTAGTTACAGTGTGTGCAACAGAATCTACATTTGTCCATTCTACTATATGTCCTTGTGTAACAATTGCAACATCTGGATCATAATCTGGATTTCCTTCTTCAGCTGAACCTTCTAAAATTGATATTGCAAAGATTGGTCCTATTGCTGCAATTTCCTCAATCGGTTCTTCAACTCCTACTTGCTGGGGAATCATGTATGTATCAGGACTGACAAATCCAAAAGCTACCCACATTATAATTCCTGTTGCAGCTGCCATACCAACAATTGATCCCACCGGTTTTACAAATGCTGGATGTTTCATTGCTAGATATGCAATGATGATTGAAGGGAATGCAATTGCCATTAAAATTCCTGCAATTGTAATTGTGTAGTTTGATGTATTCATTGTAAATGCAAACATTCCAAATCCTAGGGCTATTGAAAGAATTACCAAAGTCGTTGCCTTGGCTCTATTACTGGTTGAAATTCCTCCATCAAGAATACCTACTGATAAGAAAATCAATCCTACAAACATGGTGAGGCCTGTTAAGGCGTGCATTCCATCTATAAAGGTGTGAGCGATACCTGCATAAGACAACGTAAGGCCAGCTAAGCCTATAGCTGTAAGTCCCATTCCAGGCATCATGAGGTCCCAGTTACTCATTTAAGATAGCTGATAGAGCTGAGATACTTATTCCTTTTGAAATATTGTAGATCACACATACGAAGAAATTAAATGGCTTTGGGAGTGAATAGAGTCAATTGGGATTTAATGAAATACTGGAGATATCAAAACCCAGAATTGTTGTACTTTTAGTAATAACTGCAGTTACATCCATGTATGCTGCAAGTAAACTAGTTTCTGGAGCACCTGATCTTAATTATTGGTCATATTTGCACATAATTATTGCAGGTGCATTGGCATCAGCAGGATCTAGTGCTCTGAATCACTATTATGATAAAGATATTGATCCAAAAATGACACGAACTAGCACTAGACCTATTCCATCAGGACGAATGGCAGCATCAAATGTTTTGATATATGGAATTGTTATAAGCTGCATTTCTGTAATCTATGGATATTTTGCATTAAATGCAGTATCTGCATTCTTTATTGCTGTTGGAATATTTTCATACGTGATCATCTATACAGTTTGGTTAAAACGTAGAAATACATCTAATATCGTAATAGGTGGAATTGCCGGTAGTGCAGCAGCTTGGGCTGGATGGTCAGCAACCACTGGAAGTATGGATTTGTTAGGATTCTTAGTTGGCTTTTTGGTATTTGTTTGGACGCCTTCTCATTTTTGGTGTCTTGCAATGAAAATCAAAGATGAATATGCACAAGCTGAAGTTCCAATGTTGCCTGTTGTAATTGGAATGCAAAAAACAGCAAAGTACATTTTAGGAAATACTTTAATTCTAATTCCATATTCTTTAACACTCTCATTAATTCCTAATGGAATGGGAATTATTTACACCATTATCGCAATAGTTTCTGGTGGACTGATGCTTGTATATCACTATAAACTAACAAAGAATCCTACATCTGACTTTGCTTGGAAAGCATACAAAGTTACAGCCCCTTATCTTACAATTATTTTTGTTGCAGTTGCATTAGACGCAGCAATTCACATTCCGTTGTTTTAATAATTATTTTTCAAAACCTGGGAAACTAGATTCGTAATCTTTTTCCATCATTTCTTTATTTTGTTCTTGTACACTATCTACTTCTGTTTCAACCACTGATGCTTCTATTCTACGTTCATCTTTTGTAATCCATGCAACAGTGATAAGACCAAGAATCTCTAAATCTAAAAGAAGTTTGTTGAATTTATCATCTGGAATAATTAATCCCTCTTTTGTCAGGCTTTTGTAAAGCTCAATATCTGTTAATGAAGTAGCCTCCTTAATTTTGTCATATATTGTATTTCGTAGTGGAATTGTCATTTTTATCCGTAGAATGATTTATCTCTTGTCTTTGGTACGACGTTAGATATACTTTCCTTAACAGTATTGTACCACTGATCAACTTCTTTGGTAATTGATGGTCTGATTCGCTTCAAACTATTTGCAAAATGTTGACTGGATATTTTTGATGAATTATCTCGCATTGCAAGAACTGCTGCTTCTCTACAAAGTGCAGCTAAATCTGCACCTGTATAATTTTGAGTAGCGACTGCTATCTCTTGTAATTTCACATCATTTGTCAAAGGCATTTTTTTTGTTAATATCCTGATTATCTCTAATCTCCCTTTTTCATCTGGGGGTGCAACATAGAGAACTAGATCTAGTCTTCCTGTTCTTAACAAAGAATTATCTACAATATCCGGTCTATTTGTAATTCCGATAACTACAACTCTTGAAGAAATACCTTCTTCTATTTCTGTTAATAATTGACTCAGAATAGTTTCACCGATTCCCCCTTCTCCTGATTTGAATCGTGCTAGTGAGTCTAACTCATCAAAAATAACAACACATGGTGATGCTGTTTTTGCTTTTCTGAATATTTCTCTAATTGCTTTTTCCGATTCACCCATCCATTTAGAAAGAATCTCGGGACCTCTAACTAAAATCATATTTGCCCCAGTTTCTGTAGCCAGTGCTCTTCCAAGTAATGTTTTTCCACATCCGGGAGGACCATAAATCAAAGCGCCTTTTGGCGGTCTAATGCCCATCTTTGTAAATTTACTTGGCTCTTTCATTGCAACGATTAAGTTATCAGTTAATGCTTTTTTGATGTCGTCTAATCCTCCTACATCTTGCCACCATACTTTTGGTCTCTCAACGTAAAATTCTCTCATAGCTGTGGGGACTACTTCATGCATTGCATCGTAAAAGTCAATTAGTTTAATCTGCATAGATTGTAACACTTCAGAAGGAATCTTTTCTGTTTCAAGATCTATTTCTGGTAGATATCTTCTGATTGATTTTAGTGCAGCTTCTCTACAAAGTGATTTGATGTCTGCACCTGTATATCCGTGTAATTCTAATGATAAGTCTTTCAAATCAATATCTTCACTAATTGGCATTCCTCTTGTGTGAATTTCAAGAATCTCTAATCTTCCATCTTCATTAGGAACAGAGATTTCAAATTCTCTATCGAATCTACCTGGTCTTCTTAGTGCGGGATCAACACTATCTGGTCTATTTGTAGCACCAAGTACAATGACATTTCCTCTATCAGTAAGACCATCCATTAGTGCTAATAATTGAGCAACAACTCTTTTTTCAACGTCTCCGTATACTTCTTCTCTTTTTGGTGCAATTGCGTCAATTTCATCAATGAAAATTATGCTAGGAGAATTATCTTTTGCTTCCTTGAAAATCTCTCTAAGTTTAGCTTCTGTTTCACCATAATACTTATTCATAATTTCTGGACCATTAATTGAAAACATGTTAGCTTCTGATTCACTTGCCATGACTTTAGCTAGTAGTGTTTTTCCACATCCGGGGGGACCATAAAGTAGAATTCCACTATGTGGCTCAATTCCTAATCTTGTAAATAACTCTGGATGTTTTAATGGCAGTTCTACAATTTCTCTCATTGCTTTGACTTCATGCCTTAGTCCTCCAACTTCTTCGTATGTCACTCTAACTTTTCTATCAACTGTAGATTCAGTTGAAATTGCAAGATTTGTACTACGATCTATTTTTACTACTCCCTTTGGACTGGTCTTTGTAATTTTAAAGTCCATAGAATTTCCTAAAATCATAACAGATATTTCATCACCATGTGTAATTGGTAATCCTTTTAATCTATTTTTCACAAAATCAGTAAATTCCTTGTCTACAGTAACTGAATCATTTACTGGTGTTAGGGAAACTGCTTTTGCAAATTTTGATGCTACCTTCCTAATCTTTACAAAATCATTTAGTGAACCACCAACATTTTTTCTTGTTTGTCCATCAATTCTTATGATATCCCCAAATTTTTCATCTTCATCAACTGGCCAAGCAACTGCACAACTAGTTCTTGAACCCATTACTTCAATAATATCCCCAGGTGTGACTCTAAGAAAATCCATAGCTTCTGGACCAATTCTAGCACGTTTTTTACCTACGTCTCTTTGTTTTGCTTCTCCGATTCTCATTTGCAAAGGCTCTTCTTTGCGTGCCAAAATATCACCTATTTCATGTCGACTGACATTCGACTCATGTTGAGTACTTCAAATTCACTTACGCCTTCTACTGATCTGACGGCATCTTCTAATGAATCCATTTGTCCTTCTTCATCTTCTAGAATAAATTCTACTTTTAGAAATTCTAATCCAAAAGCCAATGGCTCTTTGGCATGTCTCTTCATTGAAATTCCTTCTTTTAGTGAACTTTTGATGGTTTCTGCTAACTTGTCAAGATCTATCTCGGTTCCATCAGGAAGAATTTTTGTTATTAATAGTAATTGAGTCATTTTCTAAGGCCCATGAAAATTACATGAAGAACAAGTATAGTTTCTTGCTGCTTCTCTGCAACTTTGACATCTCCAAATTAAATCTGCACCGCAATTAGGACAATTGAATTTTACACATTTATCATTAGGCATAATGGGTCTGTGACAACAACTACATGTTGGTAATGATATAGTAGACGACATATCCCCAATTTTCTGTAAACATCATTTATACCTTGCTTAGAAATTCAGCACGTTTTAGCTCAATAATTTTTTGAGTTCTCCGCCAATTAAGGTTTGAACAGTTTTCAGCGAGCCCTTCACTCCTAGTAATTTAATAATTGCGCCCGTATGGAAATCAAAATCCTCTTTTTCGGAAATCTCTTTTGTGATTTCCGGTGTGATTGATTCAAATAATTTATTGATTGTATTATTATCAATTCGTTCTAAAATTTTTCTAGCAAGTGATTGTTTTTCAAATTCTTTGCCAAATCTACCCATCCATTTTTTTTGATATTCATCTAGATCTGATTTGTTATTTGTTTCTAAAAATTTCGAAATTGCTTGTCCTGCATAAACCCCTCCCATGCCACTAGTAAAAATACCTCCTGCTGTAGTTGGTTTTGCTTGTCCTGCAGCGTCTCCTACAATTACTGTTTTTCCTTCAACAAAATTCTCAATTGGACCTTTAATCCAAATTGGAGCAAAAATTTTTCTGATAACTGAATAATTTTTCTTCTCTTCTAGAATCTTGTCTAATGTTTCAGATACGTTAATTCCTCTTCCTGCCACTCCGACTTTTCCTTTACCTTCTCCTGATGGAATAATCCATGCAAAAAACCCTGGGAATTTTTTCTGATCAAAAATCACTTCAACTTTTCCTTTCTTTATCCAATCAGAATAAATTTCATATTGAGCTGATGATAAAATTCCAGTTCTATCTTTATGAATTAGAGATGAAACTCCTCTCGCATCAACAAAAATTTTACAATCTATTTTCTCTTCTTTTGTTCTAATTCCTGTATCTGTGATTTCTTGAAAACTTGTTCTGACTTTGATTACTGCCCCTTTATTCTGAGCCTGAAAAGCTATTTGCTTGTCTAATTCCCTTCTACTGATTTCGACAACTTTTTGTTTCTTTGAATTAACTGTAAACATATTCCCGTTGGGTGATATGATCTCAGCTGATTCTATCATATGCTCAAAAGTTTTTCTAAATGGAATTATTCCAAGTTCTTCCAACCCTGTCATGCTGACTAGACCTCCACAATGCTCAGGAGTACCGATTTCATAATCTTCTTCAATAACAAGTACTGAAAATCCTTTTGAAGCAATTTCTCTTGCACACAATAATCCTGCAACACTTCCTCCAGCAACTACTACATCAAAGTACACATTTTTCCTTTCTTTGTCAATTATTTAATTCAAAAGCTACACTTTCAGCGTATATATTTCCAAGAATGATCTACTATCTGCATGAAACAACGCTCACTATTGCTGTTTGAAGAATCGATCAAATCCAAGGCTACCCGGATTAATTATCTTGATCACCTTGAAAGGTTTTTGAAATTCATAAATCTTAAAGACTATGATTCCATTCTGAGAGTAGAGTCAGATCAATTACAGACAATGCTTGAGGACTATGTTGTTCATCTAAAAAAGAAACATGGCGTCTAATTTTATGTATATTTTTTCATACTCGATGCCATCAATTCCATCATATTTTTATTCAGCGAAGCAAGTATCTTGGTGTTTTCACTGAATATATCAAATACTTTTTTTGATGTTTCAGTAGAATCAAAAACTAATTTATTTTGATTTTGATATGCATTACTTGTTCTCTCCATCATATTATGAATTGCTTTCATTGTTTCTTCAGGCATACTGACATTCAGACCAGATTTTACAGCATATTCTTGTTCTAAAGCAATAGACGAATTAATCACATTCTTCCATGCCTCAAGATAGCTTTTTTGAATGTCTGTTGCTATTTGATGGTAAACTGGAGAAGATTTTTCAAGTTCATTAAAAAATTCCTCTGTATTTTTTTTACAGAATGTAAAAATATCTTTTGATTCGTCTGTAGTTTTACTCATGTCATAATATATGGCTCATGATAAATAAGTTTAATCTAGAAAATCAATAACTAATTTTCATAATCTCCATCAGGATTATGAAATTAGAAAAAAGTCTGACAAAATCACATTGAAAAGATGCAACCCACTTCATCTAATGAAATAAGTTGTATCCTTACATGAAGTAATTTTGTAACTAAGAATTATTCTATTAAAGATTTCTAATATCAAAGCAGGTTTTAAAGTGACATTTTCTTAATTACAAATAATTGCAATGCATTGCGATGCAGACAGATCCCTTATTATCTTCATTCACTATTGTTACCATTACATGAAGACATTTGAAACATCCACTACAAGAGGATTAGAAATCAGAGAGCATCTAACTAATGTAATCATGGAACAATGGTACATTAGAAGTTAAGTGCTCTAAATTTGGGTTAGCATGCCTCCTTTTACCCTTTTTATAAAAAATAGAGCCAATGTTTAGTTTTTGACTATGGAAAAATGTTTTCTTGATCTCCCTTTTTCAGATGAAATTTCTGATTGGCTTATTGTTTAACATTTCATAATCTTAGATAGGATTATGAAAATAACCAATATGGGATCTATTTCCTGGTGACTGTATATATGGGATAGTCACTTTTGAGTTCAGAATTAAATCCGCCTTTTGATGAGAAACCATAATCAGGTACTTTTTTGCAGCCTCATATAGATCTCCTCCAATAATAAATTCATTTTTTGTTGCAGTGATTTATTTTTGAACACATGTTCAAAGAAGGCCCAATCATATCCATACCATGCGATTCGTTTCTATCCGTTATCATTACTTGTCCATAATCATGGATTATTCCATAATTAATGGGTGGTAAGTTTTCTTTTTTTGCACACATGCAAACAAAGTCATGGATATCCTTCATTGCAAGACACTCTTCCAGGCAAGTCATAAATCCATATCTTCTATCCTTAGAAGATTCAGGGAAATAAAACAAAAGACTGTCAGGTTGTCCTAAAAGTGAATGGAACTATAGTTGAAACAGCAAATTATGAATTTAAACATATTGGACACAAAGTAGACGCAGCAGCAGTATTAAAAATTGAGATGATTTCACTCAATGCAAATGTGGACGTAGAGGGGTTTATCCAGGCCATAGAAGTGCCAGACACTGAAAATCCTACAACATACACAGGAAGTTAACACATGTTCTACCTACGCCTAATTGTTGTTAAACCTGTAAATGTATACGTTTTCAGATGTTATTTAATTCAAAAGTTTTTCATTAAGCCTATATTTGATTAGATTATGGGTGACATTAAACAAGTAATTGTTGTTCGAACAGATCTAAAAATGGGAAAAGGAAAGATAGCCGCACAAGTAGGACATGCTTGCGTTCTTGGTGCAGAACATGTGAGAAGAACCCATCCTGAATGGTATGATGAATGGTGGAGTGGACAAGAAAAAGTTGTACTCAAAGTATCTGGAATTAAAGAATTACAAGACGTTAAAAGACATGCTATTGATTTGAATCTTCCATGGTCTGAAGTTACTGATGCTGGACATACTCAGATTGCACCTGGAACAACTACGTGTATTTCAATTGGTCCTGCCCCAGAAAATTTAATTGACAAAATAACTGCTGATCTAAAATTACTTTAATTCACATACTTGGAATAAGATATAACGAGGCTTGATATTTTTTAAGACATGAAGAAAAAAGCAATACTTGTAACTGTATTTTTTGGATTCATCTTACTTTCATCTACTGTAATGATTACACTTCCTGGCATTCTTCCAGAAGGAGAAGAATCCAAAATGACAATTACTGGTACACCTGCTGATAATTTTCCTGATGAACAACGTGCTCAATTTTGTGGTTCAAGTAATGCAAAATCCACTGATTATATTCAAGAGTTTTCTATTCCAACATTGTGTACTAATCCTTTAGCAATTGTAACTGATTATGATGGAAATGTTTGGTTTACTGAAACAAATACTGGAAATCTAGCAAAATTTGATCCTGCTACTGAAACATTTACTGAATATGATAATCCTTCTTGGCCACAAGGGGGGCGTTCTATGATGTGGGGAATTGACTATGCCCCTGATGGCACTGTGTGGTACACTGATGAAACATATGATTCTGTGTGGAAGTTTTCAACTATAGATGAAAAATATGGGCGACTATCTTATCCGTCTGAAGGAAATTCCTTACCTCAAAAACTTCAAATTCATGGTTCTCAAATAATAATTAATGATTTCACTGGAAATAAAATTACCTTCTTAGATCCAAATCAATCTGAAGATGATGTTAATTATCTTAGTATTCCTTCACCTGTTGATGATTCTGTAACTGCTGATTTTGCAATAGATGCAAGTAACAATGTCTGGTTTACGAATTGGTTATTCCAACAAGGTGGAGTTTTAGTTAAATTTAATCAAAATGGGTATTTTGATTCTGTTTCAAACTCTGATGAAAAATCACTTCCATTGCTTGACTTTATTGAAATCTATCAATTACCTCTGGAACTACTTACTCCAAATGGTTCAGTAGTTGCTGATGATGGAACTATTTGGTTGGCAGACACAACGACATCATATTTCTTTAACTTTGATCCTGTTACTGAAGAATTTACTCAATACGTTACATCTGATCCTTTACTCAACACATATGGTAATCAAACTGGAATTATCAAAACTCCTAATTCTAGACCATATTGGATTGAAACTGATGACCAAGGTCGACTTGTATTTAATGCACAAACTGCAAACAATATCTCTGTGATGGATCCCAGATCTCAAACTCTTGTAGAATATCATGTTCCTTCAAAGAATCCTTATTGGGGTGATTGTGACCCTGGGACTGGTTTAATGTTAGCTGATTGTGGTTTGGCTCAAATCTTTGACTTTGCAATAGATGGTGAAAAAATTTGGTTTACTGAATGGGTTGAGAATAATATCGGTGTTGTTGACACTTCTGTTTCCTTACCTCTCGAAATTCAATTTGAATCTGATTCAATTGAACTTGCACCTGGTGATACAAAACATTTCAACTTTACCGTATCGCCAAAATCACAAAAAGACATGTTGGGCGTTTCATTAATTCTGTCTCCTACTCATGATTTTCTAAATGTTGAACTAGTCAACAATTCTCCTAAAACATTCCAATTAGGTTCTGATACTCCCCGTCCAATCCACACATCTATTCATGCTTCAGAAGATGCAGTTCCTGGAACTTACAAAATTTTGCTTGGTGCACAATCTACTGATATTGCAATTAGCAAATTTGTTACAGTGACAATAGAGTGATACCAAATTTAGATTCGCAAATTGGCATTACTGTTTACAGTACTAATTTTTCTGGAATTAGAGGGAAAATTCGAGTAGACCCTGAGGATTTTCATGTAACTGAAATAATTTCTGAGAAAGCAAAAAACTCCCTTAGTGATCAACAGGGATATGCTGTATACAAACTAAAAAAGAAAAAAATTGATACAAATCATGCACTATCTAGTATTTTTAGAAAAAAAGGAATTCGGTTAAAATCTCTTGGACTAAAAGACGCATCTGCTATCACAGAACAATTTGTCTGCTCTGGAAATAAAGGAAAAGCAATTGAAAATTTTTCAACGGAGAGATACTCTCTGGAAAAAATTGGTTATGTGAAAAAACCCTTATCAAAAAAAGACATGATAGGAAACCATTTCAAAGTTAAAATTTCTGAGTGCTCAAACGATTTGTCTTCTTTTCCTGATTATGATAAAATCTTGAATTTTTATGGCTACCAACGTTTTGGCTCAAAAAGACCTGTGACTCATCTGATTGGTAAGGCCATTTTGCAGCGAGATTTCAAAAAAGCTGTTGAACTGATATTGTCTTTTACATCATCTTATGATTCAAAAGAAAATACTGAGATTCGTGAAAAACTTTCAGATAAGGCAAACTATGAACAATATTTTGCTCAAGTTCCAAGTCAAATGGATATTGAAAGAATTGTTCTAAAAGAAATGATTGAACATGATGATGACTATATTGCTGCAATTCGAGCTATTCCATTATCCTTGAGACGATTTTATATTCAAGCCTACCAATCTTTTATCTTCAATCAATCCCTTAGTTTATCTTTTTTAGATGGCGAAAATCTTTTTGAAGCCCAATCAAGTGATGTTTGTTTTGATTTTCATGGTATCATTGGAAAATATGTAAAAGGTTTAGATCAAAGACTGGCATTGCCTTTTGTTGGATATTCATATTACAAAAAAACAAGATTTGACTATCAAATATCTAAAATACTAAAACAGGAAGAGATCACTCCAAAAGATTTTTTCATCAAAGAGATGCAGGAGGTAAGCAGTGAAGGTGGTTTTAGACAAGCTGCAATACATTGCTTTGATTATTTGTCTCATGAAAATACAGTAGAGTTTTCATTATCAAGAGGTATGTTTGCAACAATTTTGTTAAGAGAGATTATGAAACCTGGAGATCCGATTGTTGCAGGCTTTTGAGATCATTTTCATAAAGATGATTCCTTAGATGTCTTTAAGTTGATGTCTTTAAGAAAATTTGATTTAGATGGAAAAAGCATACATGCTAATTAGTTGTGAAATCAATGAAGGGCAATCACTTTATTCACAATTAAAAAAATTCCTGATGTAAAAAATTGTTTGATAATTTATGGTAGTTATGATGTGATAGCAAAATCTGTTAGATATGCTACTGCACAAATGAATGGGATGATAACAACCAAAATAAGAAAAATCCAAAAAATTAGTAATATCACACTTCGTGTAACAAACTAGCCTTTTTTCATTATTGTGATAATTGTCCCTATCCCTATCGTAATCAATCCAATTATTGCAATTTGGATTCCATAAGTTATCCAATCTGGGTTGGAATACATAAATGATGATTCAGGTCCTACTACTGAGTGCCCTTGAAGGTGAAAAATTATTCCTAAGATTCCAATTACTACTCCTACCACAATCATGAAAATTCCCTTTTTCACAAAATACCTAGGTTTCTAGCAGTAAAAAGAGTAAACAGAATTGATAATTTGACCAAATGATTTTTCGATTTGGCCTTTAATTACATTCCTAAGAGTTCATAAAATGTATGATTGGGATGCTACCTATGAGTCAAGCAACCACAAATATCTAGGTTTGATATTGTTTGCATCTTCTGCATCTCTAGCAATAATCCTGTTTCTAGTCTTTCATCCACAAATTGAATCTATCAATAAAGAATCTCCAATTTTGATTAATATTATGTTCTTCCCTGCAATGGCAATTGGATTTCTTTATGGGGTAAGAATTACAGAAAGAGCTGTTAGCCCCTCAGAAATTCGTAGTCCATTTAAAAGATCCATTGTAAAAATTTTCTTGTTCTTTTTTGTTATAGGTGGAATGTTCAGTGCTGTAAACTTTGCCATTAATGGTGGTAGTATTATGCCTGATATTTCCATTTTAGACGATGGACTTTTGCCCTGGGTAAATGAATTTGTAACCACTAATGGTGGAGCAACATTCCTGATTATTACAAGCATTACATTGATGGCATCTGCAACTAAACGAATTGTTGGAATGAATTCTGGTTTTTTGAATAGGGTGGTAACATTTGTTGGAACATTTGTATTCATGACAATTCTTGTTTTGAGTTTCACAAAATCTGATCCTACATCTTCAGGAGTTTTCTTGTATACATTTTATCAGGCTGGTATAGTTGGTGGAGCATTTTATGCAATGAATAAACTAACAAAAAATCAAAATATGCTTGAAGATTTTACTAATGGTTACTAAATTATTTATCTAGGTCTACGTAAATTCCTGAGATTTCATTATTGATTCTCTCCCAATATTTTTCACAGCCCTCAGTTTTGAAATCATTTAATTTACATTCGTTGAAATGAGCTGTATTTTCTCTTTGCATATTGTCTGCAAAAAGTACATCTGAACCAATTGCTAATGCCAAAAGACCTACTGCTGCAAGACTAGCTGAAACTAAAATCATGGCATATCCAACTTTTGCATAATTATGAGGCTCTTTCATTCATAGAAAATCAAAAACTCTCGAATTTAATCTTTTCAAGTTTGGATTTTACGATCATTTTACTAAAACTAGTATGTTTTTTGGGAAAAAAAGAAAAGAAAGTACTTGAAAAGTTCTACATTGAGCATTCAAATTCTCCAGTATGAGTTTCTTGGACCAATACCTCTTAATGAGTGGGGACCACCTATGGAAAAACTGGTGTATCTTATCCTGTCAAAAGACCAAGATAAATTCAATATTCTCTATATTGATGACTGTGAAAAGACTGATGATAAGTCCTTTTTTGTCCAACATCCAGATTTCAAATGCTGGGTTCAGAAATCTGGCTCTGAAAAATCATTATACCTTGCAATATTACCAATGTTTGAATCAAGTAAGGTTCAGAGGCAAAATGTATACAATAAGATCTTGTCCCGTTACAAACCTCCATGTAATTCTGGAACTACTCCGAAAACAGAGCCTGAGTACACTGTTCGAAAATCTGAAGAAGAGAGTTTAGACCCACAAAAAATTTCTTGCTTGTGCTGTGGCTCTGAAATGAAGGCAGAACAAATTCTTGAAAAATCTACTGTTTATCGTTGTACTAGTTGTGGATTAAGCGATACAAAACTTAACTCTTGACTTTGTTTTGGACATCAAACAATTGTAATGTAAGCAAATCAATTGCTTTTTTCAAATGCTGAAACTCATTGATTGAATGCATTTGACCCTCAACTAATGCTCTCAAAATTTTGATTGAATTTTTTTGATAATCATCTGATGCAACAATTTCCATTGCATTAATTTTTGATAGCAGATTATCTAGTTCTTTAATCATCTCATCAGATGGTTTGTGTTTGTCCATGAGTATATTTAATTGATTTTGGTATATGAATCGTTACAATAAATCTTCATCAATCTCTTGAATTGGGTCCGAGTATTGTCGACATGTACAAGTAGGAATTTGACATTTCCCTACCTTGATAATAGAATTGCTATTCTTATTTGCAGAATGTGCTTCATCCGTATGATGGCATCTATTACAATTCATGTTGAAAAATCAGAATCTCCGATATTTAATCTGCAAGTCAAGGTATTAAGACTGCTCTTGCTTCTATTTCCGAATCTTTTAATTTTTTGAGTACTTCATTTGCACTTTCTAATGGGAATACTTGGAATATGACTTCGATATTATTTTCGTCACATATTTTGATGACTTGTTCCATGTCTTTTGTCGAGCCTATCAAAGTCCCCTTGATTGTTTTTTCCTCGAATGCCATAAATGAAGGATTTTTTCCAACTGTAGCAATAACAATTAGGCCTCCCTTCTTTACTGATTTTATTGCAGTATCAGTTACTATATCTGCTGGTGCAAAAACTATGGCTGCATCTAACATTCCGTGTTTTTCTTTTAATTTGTTAAGAAATTCCTCTTGATTTTTAGAAAATGTCATTGTATCAACTGCGCCTAATCTCTTTGCTACATCAAGGTGTTTTTGGGTTCTAGAAAATGCTATCACATCACAGTTTTCAACTTTGGCAAATTGTACTGCCATATGTCCAACTCCACCAATTCCAAAAATTCCAATTTTTTTATGTGATTTTGGTTCTGCTGCTTTTACTGCTTTGTATGCTGTAATGCCTGCACAAAACAATGGTGCGGCATACTCTGGTTTCATATTTTCTGGAACTTTTGTTGCAAAATCTTCTGTAACTGTAATGTATTCTGTATATCCTCCTTTGAATGACTCTCCTGTAATTATTGATGATTCACAAAGATACTCTTTACCTTCTCTGCAATATTGACATTCTTTACATGCCTCTAAAAGTGGGGTGATGCCTACTCTGTCTCCTATTTTGAATTTTGAAACTGAATCTCCTATTTGAACTACTTTTCCAACAATCTCATGACCTGGTATTGTAGGAAGCGTTGGTGGAATTCCTATGTCTTTCCAATCTCCCTCAATGCCATGAAGTTGGGAATGACAGACTCCGCATGCCTCAATTTTTATTAAAATCTCATTTGATCTTTGAATTTCATGCCTGTCAATTTCGGTTAGTTTCAATGGATTTGTTTCAATTTTAGCACATTCAGAAAGTACCATGGCACGCATTTTTTCCATAACTTAGACCGTAAAGCATGAAATTTTAAGATTCGCTCATTAGAAAAATAAAGGACTAATATTCAATTTTAGCATGACTGAAATTACTGATGAGGATCGTGAAAGAGTAAAATTGTTGCAACAAATCACTTCCTCCAAAAATGAATTTAAGAAATTATCTTTAGAACAATTACAGCGACTACAAGAGCTAGTTGAAAAAAAAGATTATAGTCATGATAAAAAGGCTCACAAATCAAAAGTAAAATTGCTAGGAAAAATCAATGTTAGAATTTACGAATTAACTGAAGGAAGAGGAACCTGGGGATAATATGTCCAATTAACTACTAATATTGAAATAACTTTGATTAAACGTGGTAGAAAATAATCTCATTCATGAAACCAGTCCATATTTACTTCAACATGCACATAATCCAGTTGAATGGTATAGCTGGAATGAAACTGCATTAAAAAAAGCAAAAGATGAAAACAAGCCCATTTTTCTTAGCATTGGTTATAGCTCGTGCCATTGGTGCCATGTGATGGCTCATGAATCATTTGAAAATGAAGAAGTTGCTAAATTAATGAATGAAAATTTTGTGAACATTAAGGTTGACCGAGAAGAAAGACCTGACATTGATGATATTTATCAAAAAGTCTGCCAGATAGCAACAGGTCAAGGTGGTTGGCCTCTGAGTATTTTTCTTACACCTGATCAAAAGCCCTTCTATGTTGGTACATACTTTCCTGTTTTGGATTCTTACGGACGACCCGGCTTTGGAAGTATTTGTAGGCAGCTATCTCAAGCATGGAATGAAAAACCAAAAGATATTGAAAAGTCAGCTGAAAAATTCCTTGATGCCCTTCAAAAAACAGAAAGCATTACAGTTTCAACAAAACTAGAACGAGTAATTCTTGATGAAGCTGCAATGAATTTATTTCAAATAGGTGATCCTACATATGGTGGATTTGGTTCTGCACCAAAGTTTCCTAATGCAGCAAATATTTCCTTTCTATTTCGTTACGCAAAACTTTCAGGCATCTCAAAATTCAACGAATTTGCGCTCAAAACACTCAAAAAAATGGCAAAGGGTGGCATTTTTGATCAAATAGGAGGTGGTTTTTCTAGATACTCTACGGATGCAAAGTGGCTAGTTCCTCATTTTGAAAAGATGCTATATGATAATGCACTGATACCTGTTAATTATGTGGAGGCGTATCAAATTACAAAAGATCCTTTCTATCTTGATGTAATGAAAAAGACACTTGATTTTGTTTTACGTGAAATGACTTCTCCTGAAGGTGGATTTTATTCTGCATATGATGCAGATTCAGATGGTGTTGAAGGAAAATTCTATGTTTGGAAGAAAAGTGAAATCAAAGAAATTCTCGGCAATGATGCTGATCTATTTTGTCTTTACTTTGATGTTACTGATGGAGGAAATTGGGAGGGAAATAATATTCTGTGTAATAATCTTAATCTTTCAACTGTTGCATTTAATTTTGGAATAACAGAGCAAAAAGCTCAAGAAATAGTAAATTCATGTTCTGAAAAATTATTAAAAGTTAGATCTGAACGGGTTCCTCCAGGTTTGGATGATAAGATTTTGGTTTCATGGAATTCTTTGATGATTACAGCATTTGCAAAAGGATATCGCATTACTAATGATGCAGGATATCTTGATGCTGCAAAAAACAGTATTTCTTTTATTGAAAATAATCTTTTTGAAAATGGTAAATTACTGCGTACTTACAAAAATGGAACAGCAAAAATCGATGGATATCTGGAAGATTATTCATATTTTGTAAATGCATTGTTAGATGTATTTGAAATTGAACCTGAAAAAAAATATCTTGAATTGGCCTTAAAAATGGGTCATCATTTAGTGGATCATTTTTGGGACTCAAACACTAACAGCTTCTTTATGACTTCTGATAATCATGAAAAACTGATCATTCGACCAAAGAGTAATTATGATTTGTCATTACCCTCTGGAAACTCTGTCTCTGCCTTTGTAATGCTAAGACTATACCATCTATCTCAAAAACAAAATTTCCTTAAAATTTCCACAAAAATAATGGAATCTCAGGCACAGATGGCTGCAGAAAATCCTTTTGGATTTGGATATTTACTCAATACCATTCTTTGCTCTATCGAAAAACCTTTAGAAATTACAATTATCAACACAGAACATTCCGAACTGTGCAATTCCATTCTTACGAATTATTTGCCCAATTCATTTATTGTAACTATTCAAAATTTTTCTCAATTAGATGTTCTTTCTGAATATCCCTTCTTTGCTGGAAAAACTTTTGAAGATAAATCTACCGTTTTTGTTTGTAAGGATTTTTCTTGTTCCTTACCATTACACACACTAGATGAAATAAATTCACATCTTTAGATTTTTTTCAAATTCACTTCAATTGTGCTTCCAACTTGTGGTCTTCCCATGTTGTCATATCTTGATTTTGGCATAGCTATTGTAATTTGTGTTTGTTGATATGATTTGATATTAACCGTTGGTTGTGCTTGTAGGATAGCTTCAAGTAATGGCATTACTTGTTCTTTTGTTTCGGAATCAAGCTTTTTTGAAACATTTTCTATGATCATTTGTTTTTGTGATATTGGCTCCGTTGAAACATTTTCAATTAATGTCAATTGAACCATTTGTCCATTATCAACTATCTGTGTAATTTTGAATTCATTTGTTGCTGACAATGTTTTGTTTATTTTTTTTGATGATTTATCTTTAACGAATTGAGAAATACAGTGCAATTACTGCTGTTGCTACAGCTGCACTGACACCTAACCCAAAGATAATTTTACCACCATCGACTTTCATAATTTTATTTTGTTCAATTAGAATTAAACTGTACTGGTCTTTCATTTTTCTAAATCCATTCACTGATAATTTTTACGTAAGTGTTTTAATAAAAAAATCCTATTTTTTGTTATTACCAACCAAAAAACTGTGTTAATACCACCTACGCAGAACAACCCTTTTCAACAGGGGAGTCAAGAAAGAGTACCCAATCAGGCACTTTTTCGAATTATAATTGTGAATTATTGATATTGAATCTTAATTATCATCTGTTTCTTTTTTGTTGATTTCAAATCCGTGGGGGTCTAAAATGGATTTTTTGATTAGTGCGGCTCTTTCTTTTATAATCTGGTTGAATTCTTTCATATCTTCCAAACTTGGAGTTTGTTGTTGGTTTTGATATGCCTGCAAAAATCCTGAATACACACATCCTGTAATAATCCCGAATGCTGTGTCTGGAACAGATTCTATTTCTGGTACAAAATTCTCTGCAATTTGTCTGTATGACTCAGATTCATTAATGTAATAATCGATCAAACTACCAACAAAATCTTTGTTCTCCTTAGAGATTGCCATGATTTTTTCTCTATTTCCTAGTTTATTTAATTGTCTTTGATTAATCGTTTATTTATTCATGAATTATTTTTTAGATGTTGTGGAAATTAGAATCTGACGAAGAGTTTTTTCGAATATACGATTCAAAAAAAATGGTCGCAGGATACTTTGATCCAGATTATGGAAATATTTTTCCAAAAGAAAATTCAGAAGATATTATCTCATTAATGTTAAAAAACCATGATAAAATTTTAGGTGGTATAATGATGGTCCCTCTGGTAAAATTTGGTTTATTTGACACTGATTTAGATACTGATATCTCTAAAGTAGAACAAAACGTAACTCGAGTAAATCAACATCTACAAAAATGGAAGAATTTTCTATCTGAAACTAATCGCCAAAAACACTCCATTAGAATATCTCATACAGATCAAGATATGCTAACAATAACATTTGAAGTGAAATTTTCAAAACCAACTCCTCTTGAAAAAAAACACTTGCTGGAAGAACTTGTTACTACTTTAGATTTGTTGCAGAAATTAGGTTTGTTATAATTCTGCCTGAATACCTTGTAATGCCAATATATGCAGATAATGCAACTACAAGTAAAACAAGCGTTCCTATGGGAAATTCTGGAACTGCTGCATATTCTTCTGATTCAGCAACCAATGTGTAATCTTTTATCTGATTATTTTGAATTTTGTCTGGTATTGTAACCAAAAAGAAAGCATTGTCATTTACTCCCAAATAATCCGGTTCTGGATGAACTCTAGAGACAGCCGCTACATTACCTTTGATATCATAAAGTGTTGCAACAATTGCTATGGTATTTGCTGTAATGTCTCCTTTATTCTTAACAACTCCTGTAATCATTAGATTGTTATACTTGTCTGTTGATAATTTTGATTCAGTGATATCAATTACTTGACTTTTTGGATAACTTAACTCATAATCTAATTTTAGCGAATATGATTCAGTATTTCTTGCTTCATTATTGGTCAATATCAGTTCAAACGGCCCCTTCATTCCTGGCATGATTGTATTGACCAGTGAATTTGCTTCCTTTACAGCAATAGGATTTTTATCTTCATCAAGCAGTGTAATTAGAACACTGATTTGACTTAGAGGAACCTTTAGATTATTTGTGATTTCTCCAACTACGTGGAGTGATTTGTCGTCTCCAATATACTGTTGATCATTTTCAATAAATACTTCGCCAAATGCAGATGGAATAATTCCTGCAAACAGAAATATGATGATAAAAGATTTTTCCATATCTTACTTTGATTGAATTCTTTAAAGAAGTTTATGTCAAACACTTTAGCTTATTTCTATGTGAAAACATTATTGAGTTGAAAACTCTCAAGGATGATTTCATTCGAGAATTGGTCTTTTTAAAAATCTTATTAATGAGAATCGGCTATACTAATTAGTAATTATGGCCAAAATAAAAGTACGATCTGGTAGAGGTACAGGAATAATTGAAGTTGATGATAATGCCAGTAAGTGGGCAGGTTCAGAGTTCAAAAAAATTCAAGCTGCCAGAAAAGAATCATCCAAAGACAAGTACGTAACTGTTGGAAGAGGAACTGGTACAATAAAATTTGGTGACATTCCCTCAACTAAAACCACATCCACAAAAGGTATGTGGGTAAGTTCAGGACGTGGAACTGGTAAGAGAAAACTCTGACCATCTCAAAAAATACTGCTAATCCAATTCATCCTTTTTGAAATATTGGCGTGATGAAATCATCTCATTAAAAAATAGAAAAAAAATTTAGTTGTTATGATTATTTGAAAGAGCGTGTCTTTCGAACAACTTTGTTATGATCTAAGGAAGCAGTAGTAGTCACATACAAAATGTGATTCTTTCCAGCAGGAATTACTATCCTCTTGACTTTGTCATATTCTGCAACAACGTATTTACATGCGCCTAGAGATTTCAATAGTTTTTTTCTTTGCTTCCAGTCATATGCTGCCGCCTTTAATGATGCCAAACTTTGTTTCTTTGATACCAAAATGCTTACCTTCTTTGAACGTGCTGAATAAACTAGTTTGCCTTTTAGATCACATACAGTTACAACTCTAACTGATGGACTTAGCTTCAACAGCTTTTCAACAGCTACTTCAATTTCCATAATTGAATCAAAACATTCTAGATGATAACATTTACTAAAATATTTTTAGAATAAATTTTTGAATGATTTTAATACTAAAGTACTTGATTCATAGAAAAATTATTTTTTCTTAATTATGGTAAATGCTCTATTTTCCATTTTTTGGCCTCATTAATACAATTGAACCATTCAATTTCCGTTTGGTCCGAATTAAATTCTCCTAATTCATTTCTATATTTTTTGTCACATTCATTTTTCATATTTTCAGAAATTTGAATTACTTTTTGTGTTAGTCCTGTTTGTGGTGCTTCAAATTTTTCTGGCTCATCATAGTTTTTTACACCTGTTTTGGCTGAATAAAATTCAACCAAGCCTAACATTTCATATTCTAATGATTCTTGAATTTGTGTGTCTGATCGAATTTTTGCTGATTCATCTCCGGTTTTAATCCATTTTATGAATTGTGAATCACTTTCCAGTTGAGCCTCAGATGATAATTTTAACAGATCTACCGAACTCTTGAAAATCTCTGGAGGTGATAATTCATTATATCTGGAAATTATCTCTTCAAAATCTTTCAAATGTTTTTCATAGAATTCTGACAACTCTTCTTTTGCAATGTCTCCCTCTTCCCATCTTGTTTTTTCAGAATAGAATTTTGTTTGCAATTCTTTAATATCTTCTTGAATTTGTTCTATTTCTATTCCGAACTGAAGGCCTTTCTGTTTAGTCTGTTCTACTGAAAAATTGTAAGCTGCAATCGACCCTATAATGAGAACTGCTATTACCACAATTATGATATTTTGAATTTTCTTTTTCTTCAAAGATAATCTATGTAATTTCCATCTTCGTCTAACTTTAATTCTACTGTAAATTCTGTACCGCTGATAAATGAATCATTACGAGTTGTTCTGACTCTTCCTATGACTAACTCATATGGCCAAATCTCAACTACTATTGCCCCTACTTTTGCAGTTGGAGTTTCTGTAATTATCATGTCTTCTCGTTTAACTCCATGCCTTTCTAGCATGTGAATGGCGTGATCTAATAGTGGTTTTGGATTGTTGTAATTTAGCACCCAAACTGGTCCTTCATAATCAATTTTTTGCAATTTGAAACAATCCTGATTTAACTCATATAACAATTATTCGGGCTGAATTACATTTAGTGTCATGGTGCTGACAACTCTTGATAATTTCCTAATTGATGCGATAACTTTTTCAAACTCTTCTTGCTTCTGTGTTTGCACTTCTACTACTACATCATATGCACCAAAAGTAAGATATGCATTATTGACATCTTGCATATGTTTTAATTCGTCTACAATGTATTTTTCAGCGCCAAGATCACAATTTAGTAAAATGAATCCTTTATGCATTACTATACCTTGCAATAATAAACAAAGTTCAGGTCTTTAAGTTTTACAGTGATTACCATCTACTACGTCCACCGTAGCTGTTTTTATTATCATTGTCACCGTACCTCTTTCTTCCCCCTCTGTCATCTCTGGGATTTCTGTTTCTATCAGATCTTCCATATCCTCCAGAACGTCCTCCTCTGGAATAGTTGGATCTTGATTGACCGCCATATCTTCTTGAAGGTGTTTGTCTTTTTAGGGGGTCAGGGATGGATATTTGAATTCCCATTTCTTGATTTAAATCTCTGAGAGGAACTTTGATTTGGCGTTTAATGAGATTCCAATCACCTACTGATGAATATGATACAAATGTGATTGCTTTGCCAAGAGCTCCAGCTCTGGCTGTTCTTCCAATTCTATGAAAGTATGCCAACTCTTGATTTGGTACATCGTAATTTACTACTAATTCTACTCTTGGAACATCAATTCCTCTTGATGCTACATCTGTTGCAACAAGAATATCAGCTTTTCCACTTCTGAATTTACCCATAGATTGCTCCCTTCTGTGCTGTGACATGTCTCCCTCAATTGCCACTGCATTGTATTTCTCTTGATGCAGGAATTTTGCTACATCTCTGGTTCTATATTTTGTTGAACAAAATACAATAGATTGACCTTTAGTTTGTTTGATAAAATCAATCAAATACTTGAATTTGTCTCGGTCTTTAATTACCAAATATGATTGATCAATTCCCTCTCCACTGAGATCATCTGCATCCAAAAGGAATTGTTTTGGATTATTGAGATATTCCTCTGATAATCTTAGGATTTCAGTAGGCATTGTTGCTGAATACAATGACATTACTCTATCTTCTGGCGCTAAATCTAAAATAAATGAAATATCATCTACGAATCCCATGTCAAGCATTGTATCTGCTTCATCAAGTACAATGTGGGTAATGTCTCTAAGTTCAATTGAACCTCTTTTGAGGTGATCAATTAATCTACCTGGAGTTGCTACAACAATCTCTACTCCTCTATGAAGAGCATCTAACTGAATTCCCATTCCTTGTCCTCCATAAATTGTCGCTACTTTGATTCCTGTGTATTTTCCGAATTTTTTAATTTCATCACTAATTTGCATTGCAAGTTCTCTAGTAGGTGCCATAATCAGTCCCTGAATGCCGTTCTTTGGTTGTATCTCTTGCAGCATTGATAATGCAAAGGCTGCAGTTTTTCCAGAACCTGTATGTGCTTGACCAACAACATCTCTTCCTGAAAGAAGTACAGGAATAACTGCCTCTTGAATTGGAAATGCTTCATCAAATCCTTGATCAGTAATTCCTTTTAGTATCTCATCTTTTAATCCTAATTCTGTAAATTTTGTCATTTTATTTTCTTCTCTTAAGCAATGACGAAAAGCTCATTGCTTAGACGTCATTATTCCGATAATTATAGTGTCGCTGAAGGTCTAATAAACGCTTGTTATTTTTTATGCCTCTAGCTGCGCATCAATAATTTTTTTAAAACTATCAAATGGTTGTGCACCTTTAAGTTCCACAAATCCTATTACTTCATTTCCTACAAAAAATCCAGGCGTACCTGATACTCCGTAATCTCTTCCATCATCAAGATCTTTTCTAATCTCTTCGATATATTTTCCACTAATAAGGCATGAATCAAATGTTTCTTGATCTAATTGAATCTCGATGGCATAACTACTAAACAAAGAAAGTGCATCAACAGTTTCTTGTTTGTTCCATTGATTTTGATTGTCAAATAACATGTCATGCATTTCTCTGAATTTTCCTTGCTCATTTGCACATTCTGCTGCAACAGATGCAGGTAATGCATTAGGGTGAATGCTCTGAATAGGGAAATCCCTGAAAACTAATTTCACCTTTCCCTGCTCAATGTATTGTTCAAGAATTAATGGAAGTGTTTGGATATGGAATCTAGCACAAAATGGGCATTGAAAATCTGAAAATTCAATTATTGTAATTGGAGCATCAGGATTTCCGATAATTGGATCATTATCTGCTGAAATTTTTACTTGGGGAGTTGGTTGTTTTGTAGGTAATTGATTTTGTAATATTTTGAGTTCTAATTTGGCAATTGCGTCATCAAGATCTTGGTCTGAAATTTGATTAGAATTTAGATTTGAAACATATGATCCAGCAAAAAATGCTGCAATTCCAACTATTATAATTAAACTAATTATTAATCCATTAAATGTTGATTTTTTTACAACTACATTTTCTTTATCATTTTGACTAAATCCAGATTCTTCAGAACTCATTTTGATTTATTTCAAAATCCAGCATACTTATTCGTATTGACACATGTAGGTATGTTGATTCTAGGAAGATAAAAAGCCAATGACGGGATCCGAACCCACGACCTGCTGATTACAAATCAGCTGCTCTAACCAGGCTGAGCTACATTGGCACAAAGTAAAATGAAATTTTTCAGGTTTAAAATGTTACCAAGATTATTTAATAGACTTTTCTGTGTACTGTTCTATTTGATTTGACCGTCAGTTTATAATAATGTCGTATTTTGATACCTCGTATGAGATACATTGAACCAACAAGGGTTAAGGTTCTGATGATGATGTTTTATGCTACAGGAGTAATGGGAATTATAATTGGATTAGCTGTTGCACCTCCTTCAATGACCATGGTGCTTACTTTTATGGGCGTCATCAATGTTGGTTTAGGGGCATTTTTTACATTTATCTTTTTGACACAAGTACAAAAGTCTCCTGATAAAAGAAAAAAGAAAAGAAAAAGTGATTAGACAGAGTTTGGAAGTTTTTGATATTGATATTCAAAAATTTTCTTCTCAATTAAAGTATAAATAATAACCCTCTTTCATGAATTCAGAAATGCTTGATTTAGTTGCCAAAAAATTATTTCTTACAAAAGGAAAAGGAGTACATGAAGATAGACTAACCAGTTTTGAATATGCATTAAGAGATGCAGGAATTGCTGGAACCAATCTTGTACTGATTTCAAGTATATTCCCACCTAAAGCAAAATTGATTTCAAGAAAAGATGGTCTCAAGCAAATTAGCCCCGGACAGATATTGTTTACAATTTATTCAAAGAATCAGACTCGAGAGCCACATAGGATGTGTGCAGCTTCTGTAGGTATTGCACTGCCCAAGGATAATAGCAGATATGGTTATCTTTCTGAATACGAATCTTTTGGTCAAAATGAGACTCAAGCTGGTGATTATGCTGAAGACATTGCAGCACAAATGTTGGCATCCTCATTAGGAATCCCATTTGATGTTGACAAAAACTGGGATGAAAAAAGACAACAGTGGTCTATTTCAGGTAAAATTTATCATACAAAAAATATCACCCAGTCCACAAAAGGTGATAAAGATGGAAAATGGACTACTGTGTTTGCAGCAGCTGTTCTCTTGTTGTAATTATTTTTTATATCCTTTAAGATAGAACATTGCAGCAACAATTGCAACAATAGTGATAATGATTACAACCATGATTGATTCATCAAATTCTATTTTTTCTGGTTGTTTAATTTGTAATTGTTCTCCACCAAGTGAAAACTCCAATTCTTTTTTATTAACTGTTGTATCTTTACCAAAAATATATTTTCCTTGAATCATTTGTCCTTCTTGTGGATCAAAAATCCATCCCTTCTCTGTTATGTCTGTTGGGATTCTTTCGTCTTCTATAATTTGTGTGGGTACAATGTTTCCTTTTACATCTGAAACCTTTGTATCTTCAGAATCTAGAACTACTACTTGAATAATTGAATTTAGAGGATAAAATCCTGATGAAAAATAATCTGATCTTTTTAACTCATTTGTTTTTAAAAATTCTAGTGGACTAACTTCATTAATTTCTGATGCTGTTTGAGGATAATTCACTGATAATCTTAACTGAAGCAATGATTTGTTTTCAGTTGGGATGATTGAGAATGTCATTTTTGAATGATCTTGAGATGAAAGGTTTTTTGCAACATCATAGAATCCTCCTGACTCTCTAATAATTCTGGGAATTAATATGGCAGATATTTTTTCATACATTGAATCTGTATCTTCCATCGGCATTGTATACACTGCAGAAATAGTTCCTCTACCTGAAATTATTCCTGATGTTTTCAGGGCAACACTTGTATCATCATTACTATGGATAAATGTCGAATGAAGTTCGGCCTTGGTATCAAAAACCTCATTTATTTCATCAATGAATCCTCCTGCAATCTGAAGAGTTCTATTTTGAATCTGTAAGAAGTTTTTATCATCAGGATTCCTCTTTACATTAATCAAAACACATGACTCATTATTTACTCCTAATACACACTGATTCTGATTTGTCAAAATGATTGCTGAAATATTTCCATTTTCTCGAATTCTCTGTTCTAATTCTGATGGAATTTTAATCTCTTGAATACTTGTACTTTGCAATGTTATTGATGCAGTAACATTTTGAGATATGCTTTTTTCTATGATTACTTGAGCAGTTTCTTGAAAAGTTGCAAAACTTATTTCTTGTGAATATGCATAATTTACTGAAATTCCAATTAATGCAACTAAAACAAATAAAAAAACTAATTTTTGCATGGTGTTCCAAATAATGAGGAAATTATAAAATTTACTCCTATTTTGCACACTTTAAAACAATCATTATTAGATGATTTTTTATGAAAATACTATTCCATTGGATAATATTCCCATTATTACAATAATCTAATTGGTCATGGCACTAATTTCTTTCCTTGTTGATACTTTCAATGATCCTATAATACAAGTAATTGCTGTATTGGCAGTTTTTGGTATTGGTCTTATTCAAGGAATTATTCTTGGACGCTCTATTCTTGTAAGATTTCCACGTCTTCAAAACCATCTAAAGAAAGTATCCGTAACACTGTTTTTTTTGTTTTTAGTAAATGCTATTTTGAGTGTTACTAGATTTGCATCTCCTAAAAAAATTGATCTCTTCAATTTGCCTGCAGCAAGTACCGGTGAGATTGCTTCATCACTTTTTTTGATTTTTGGGATGAATACTGGTTTTCTTACTATCCTGGCAATTTCTGTTACTGTAATGACTTTTGTTCTTTTAAAATTTACAAATCTTAGTAAATTAGCAAAAATATTTGTTTTATTTTCCAGCGTTCTTTTACTTCTACTGACTGGTTTGAGTAGATTCACAGATCTTACTCCTAGTACATTTGAAGTTCTCTTGTATTTTCTTTATCAATTAGGATTTACTATTGGCATTCTAGCTGGCACTATTAGGAAAATTAAACCAAAAAATTTTGGCCTAAAATAACTTCAAACGTTTAAATCAGATTGTCATTTTTCGTAGGGTGACATCGAATTCAAACCGTTCGGGGAACAAGCTGACAGTCCATGCGTTGGACTGTCAGCCCCATTAATTCAAAATCTAATTTAATGATGATAATGTTCTAACTTGATTTCTGACATAATCAAATCCTTCTTGCCAAAATTTTGGAGATCTTATGTCAAAGCCATGCTCTAAGAGGAGTTTCTCTGATTTCTTCGAACCACCTGCGGCAAGAATTTCAATATATGATGGAACAAAGTCATTTCCTTCCTTTTTGTATCTTTGAAAAAGAGATAATGCAAGTAAATTTCCAAAAGAATATGCATAGCAATAAAATGGTGTATGATAAAAGTGTGGAATACAACTCCACTCTATTGCAAAGTCATCTGAAAGATTCACTGAATTTCCAAATTGCTCTTTGAGATTTTTCAGATATGTCTTTGAAATTTCATCAACAGTTGTTCCTTTGCCAATCTGTTCATGAGCATCTACTTCAAAAATTGTGAAAAACGATTGTCTGAGAATTGTTGCATATAGATCATCTATTTTTTCAGATAACATGATCTTTTTCTCGTTATCTGAAATTTTGTCTGACAAATTATCATATAATAACAATTCTGAAAATGTAGATGCAGTCTCCGCTAAGGGCAATGGGGCATCTTGAACAAGAATTGATCTGTTTTGTGCAGCTTGACTGTGAACTGCATGACCTAATTCATGAGCTAAAGTAAAGACATCTCTTGATTTTCCTGTAAAGTTTACTAGAACATATGGTGTAATTTTTGGAGTAAGAGTACTACAAAATGCTCCGTCCCTTTTTCCCTGTCTTATTGATGAATCAATATGATTTTCATTGAATACTTTTCTTGCAAAATCTTCTAATGTTTCACTAAATTTTCCTAGAGACTCAAAAACTAGTTTTACAGAATTGTTGTACGAATAATTTTTTTCTTTGATATTTGCTCCTGCTGGTGCGTACAAATCATATCTTCTCAATTTTTTCATTTTCAGCATCTTTGCTTTTTGTATAAAGAATTTTTGAAATACTGAAGAATTTTTTCTGCATACTGAAAGAAGAGATTCTATAGTTTTATCATCTACATCGTTTCCAATATTTCTCATTGAGATTGGGGATTTGTATCCCCTAATCTCGATACCCTCATCTCTCCAATTAAGAACAATATTTTGGTATATTTCGCCAATTACTCCCTTGTTTTCAGTATATTTTGTAAGAATTGTTTTGTAGGCAGTTTCACGAACTTTTGAATTTGTACTTCGAACATAATTTGTAAGTTCTTCTCTTGTCATCTTTTTTGTTTTATTTCCTATCTTCATTTTGTATTCGTAGGCATTTGTTATCTTGTCATAGAGTTTTACAAGTGCAGATATTCCAGTAACATCTAGGGTGTTGATTATTCTCTCTTCAGGTTCACTTAGAGCATATTTTGCAAATAATCTTTTGTGAGCGAGATATTCTGTAATTTCTCCTGCATTTTTCATAAGCCTTTTTGCATTTTTATCATCAACTTGTATTTTCCACCATAAATCAAAAAATAATATCTTGTTTGAAATCTCTGAACCTAATTTTGACATTTTTGTCATAAATGATGTTGCTTCATCAGACTGTGTATCTGATGAATATGACAAAGAGGCGTAGCCTCCAATCTTGCTCATCTTTTCAGAGATTTCTTCTACCTGATGTAAAATATTCATAAATTTCTCAGATGATATTTTGGGATCTAGTTTGGATTTTATTTTTTCAAACTTTTCAGACTGTTTTTCTAATTCCCGAACCTGTTTCTGAAATGCTGGGCTTTTTGGATCTTTTGCTAATTCTGATAGATCCCATTTTCCAAGCTGATATTCTGTCATCAAAAATACCCTTTTGTAACTATTAAAAAATCAATATGTACTGAAATTCTTAAATCTCAAAATCACATATAGGTTATGTGGCAACAAGAGAAGACCTTAGAAATGATATTCTAAAGGCAACTGAAGAACAACAGAGACTAATGGCATTACGAAAGCCCTTCTTGGGCTCAAAAGCTAACGAGGATCAAATGAATGCATTTCGCATAACTACACAGATTATGAAATATGAGGACTTTATTCGGGATACTGAAAAACAACTACGAACAATGAACTAATCAGATTTAAAATCAGTAATATTCTTCATGGATATAACACCATTTCCAAATGTCGTTAGGAATTGCTTTCATAACTGGGTGCCCCGTTTCCTCAAAATGTTTAGTGGCGTGTTTTCCAATTGATGAATCACAGCATCCGACATGGCCACATGTCAAACACATTCTAATTGCAACAACTGGCAAGTGTTCCTTTTCACATTCTTCACAACTTTTTGTGTTTGGAGAAACATCTGTCTCTTGAGAGAAATGCTCACATTTTTTTGACATGTTAATATTTTTTCAAAGTATCTTTGTATCTCTTTATTGACTCAAAAATTACAATTTTAGCTTCTTTGGCAGACTTCCAACCCAATATCTCTACTTTTTTTCCTTCCAAGTCTTTGTACACTTGGAAAAAATGAGCTATTTCTGAACGGTGATGGTCTTCAACATCTGTAATATCTGTGGTGTGTAAATATCTAGGATCATTTGTTGCAACACAAATTATTTTATCATCTAATTTGCCATCATCTTTCATTTGAAGCAATCCTATTGGTCTTGCCTCAATTAGAATTCCAGGATATGTTGAATTTGTTACTAAAACAAGTGCATCAAGAGGATCTCCATCATCAGATAAAGTTTGAGGAACAAGTCCATAATCGCCTGGATAGTGAAAAGGTGAAAAAAGAACTCTGTCTAATTTTATCATGTTGTGTTTTTTATCATATTCATATTTGTTCATCGAGCCTTTTGGAATTTCAACTATGACATTAATAATTTCAGGAATGTCATTTCCTGATTCTATGTCGTGCCAAAAGTTCTTACTCATTTTCTAGCTCTTTTACTATTCACTCAATATATGAATTCTGTGAATTCTTTCTGGTTAGAACATTTAGAAAAAATCTTTTATTCTGTTTTCTTGTTTTGTGCCTATTGGCAAAAATTGTAGTTATTGTTGGCTCTGTTAGATCTGAAAGAAATGGAATTAAAGTTGCAAAATGGATAGTTGAAAAACTACAAAACAGAGGTCATCAAGTTTTTTTGGCAGATCCTATGGAGTTGGCGCTTCCCCTACTCGATAAAATGTACAAAGAAATGGAATCTCCAACTGAAAAATTACAAGAATTTCAAAAAATTATCAAAGATGCAGATGGATATGTTCCAATAACTCCGGAATATAATCACAGTGTGTCATCTGCATTAAAAAATACGTTAGACTACTTTTTAGAAGAATATTTCTTCAAACCATCAGCTATTGTATCATATTCTGTGGGCTCTTTTAGTGGAATTCTTGCAGGAAATCATCTCCGACAAATATTGGCAGAGATGGGTACGCCTTCAATACCATCACAACTACCCATTTCCAAAGTTCAAGAAGTTTTTGATAATGATGGAAAATTACTAGATGAAAACTATGAGAAAAGAACTTCGAGATTTCTAGATGAATTTGAGTGGTATGTTTCAGCTTTTGCAAAACAAAGAGAAACTGGGATGCCTTATTGATTTTAGATCAAATCATTAGTATTTGGAATAACTCTAAAAATTTTTACTGTGTAATCTCCCTCGAAGATATTTACAAATTCTCCTGTGTTTGAATCAAGATTTCTAACTCTGAATTTGTATTCGAATGAGCCATCTCCCTTTACATCTACTTGTGCAAAGTGAACAGGATCTTCGCCACTATAAAACTGAATAATTACAGGATATCTTTCAACGAATTCAGATGGTGCACCTTTTACAAAACCCCATGGAAGCTTGTTGTCTTTAGGTACATTCATTGTAGTTACTGTTTTTTCTAAACTAATCTCCTCATTAATTGGGGTAACTGTAATTTCATTGGTTTCTGCATAAATCTCTCCTGGAATAACTCCAATGTATAATACTGCCAGAATTGATACCATCAAGAATACTTTGAGTTTTAAATTCATTTGAATATATTTTTCCAAGGTTATTTAAAAAATTTTTTACTAATTTGTTCTAATTACTTATGGTAGTTCTTCTTCTAAATCTGAGCATGCTTTGTGAACCCATTTATCTTCAGAATTTTTCAAAATTTCTTTGCCTACCTTGATCGATTCTCCACACTCTACACATTTGCCGTTAAATTTGGCCTTCATAGTACTTGTTTAATCTTGGCCCATTTTAAGTAGTCTTTTCTAAACTCTTGATATGGATTTTTTCTTCATATGTTCTAAAATTCTATTAAATTTCTCTTTTGTCAGTTTCATTTATTCATTCTATATTCAGGTGGAAAAATAAAAAGGATATGAGAGTGGTAGACCGGATGGGATTCGCCTACTAAAATGGGCATAATTTTGGGCGCACATATTGAATCCGATCGGAGTAGGGTAGTAACGTGTCTCTAAAAAAAATTCCAACCTAGAGGGACTAGGCATGTAATTTGGATCTTATTTTGGACCTAATTTTCAGATATCTTGTTGCAACTAGCAGATCATAGAATCCAATTTCTCAGAGAAATGAATATGGATGAATATCAAAATTGACTTTTATTTTTGTCTCCACAGCAAACACAGTCTATGTCTGAGCATTTTTTATGTCGATTACCTTTGCAATCATTACAAAATTCATAAGGCAATTTTATTCAATACCTCCCACACGAACAATATGATCCCATTTCGATTTACATTTTAAAACATATTTACTCCTCATCTTCTTCTGAAAGGTAATTCGTGAGTTTTATATTTTTTAAAATATCACAATTATTCTGTGAACCTCTTACTAACAGGTTCAAATTCCCATGCCTTAGGCAATATGTCATGAATGTAGAGAAAAGATATTATTGTGCAAATTAAAAAAGAGAAAACTAGTTTTTGGAAAAAAATTCAAAGCTCACATCTTATTGGAGCAGTTGTATCTCCTACATCAGAAACACAAGTATCGGTTCCAATACCACCATTAATGGAATCATCACCTGCCACGCCATCAATAAGATCATTACCTGGTTGTCCTTGAATTATGTCATTTCCAGCCTGGCCTATAATTCCATCATTTCCAAATCCGCCTAGCATCTCATCGTTTCCATTACCACCGACAAGTACGTCATTTCCCATACCACCAATTAGACGGTCATTACCATCACGACCAAAGATTGCATCAATACCTGCATTACCGTTGATGATGTCGTTGCCAGCACCACCGATGATGCAGTCATCTCCTGCCCTGCCAGAAATGTCATTACCTACCGTATTGGAAGCTAAGATAAGATCATTGAAGATTGTTCCTTGTAGAACAGTACCTAATGAATTATCTCTGTTATCAATTACATTGTATTGACCACTTGATATTAGTTCATCAATGGTAAGACCATTACAGAATAGTTCTTGAATGATTAGATTAAAGCTAGCAATAGAAGTATTTCCAAAAATATCAGTTGCAATACATGTTACTGTAGTTATGCCTATTGGAAATAGCTCACCAGAATTATTATTGGCATCATTACAAACTCGTAATGAACCGGTAAAATTACAGCCATTGCAAGAACGGCAAAGGAATCTGCCAATCCTGCAATTTTCCATCTACATAACATCATTCCTGCAAAGACTGATGTGAATATAGTAATGACATGGTATGGACTCATCACATAATCATAGTCCCAGGCGTATAATATTACACCAATCCAGCCAAAAATCAGCCATATTACATCAGGAATTCTTCTTGACCTTACGTCAAATATTCCTGCAATGCCCATCATCAATACAAGCAAAAGTATACGAAGAGACTACTGCTTCCACAAGGAACAACCAGAAATAACAATAAAACCCCGAATCTCAAAAGATCCAGTCTCACTTCCAAACTTCAGGAAGCCAGAGTGGACCTTTCATTTCTATTGATTTGGCCAATTAACGAGAGCATATTCTTTTTTTCTGGACTGGTCATGACTGCTTTGAATTGTTCTTTCCTGCATTTTTCAAACATTTGATTTTGCCATGACACAAGAGATACAAAGTCCTTGTCGTATTTTTGCAAGTGATAATAAATGGTCAGATACATCGATTCCCATTCAGCATAACAAATACCAGAAATGACTAAATTTTGATAATTGGATCTTAAGACCAATAACGGTTAGTTACTTGGTGAGAGTTCCAATTATTCATCATCAATCAGAAATAGTATTTAGATCATTCTGAGAAATCATACTATTCTCTTTTAAACAAATTCTGTAGTAACCAGTTTAGGATTCATGCGGGTAAGAATCGTTTAACTGACCATAACCGTCCAAGGGTGGGCCAACTTTTGCCCATCCTTTTCAAATTGTCTTTATTAATTGATACAAATCACCTGATGAATGAGATGAACAAATCATTCGTGTTGCTTTTATCTAAATTTTACAAATACTAATCATGAGCAATCAAGACAATCAAAACAAATCCATTTCATGGGAAGAAGTACAAGGACTGTCCTGGATTTTTTACGAGGACTAGGTTTTTTTACCATTACGATGGAGGTTTTAAAAATCTCTTGAGATGACCTGACAATTTAGTTCAAGGTTTTTTAAATGTTAGACCAAAAAAAGTCTAAAATCATATAATTGTGATAATAGAATATTCATCATGATAACAGGTACGCAGTTAATGGAAAAATTTTTGTTTAAAATTGCAAAACAGTGGATTACAGGTAACACTATTGACGATGCACTAATCTCGGCAAAAAATGCATATCAATCAGGAAGACATGCAATCATAAACAAATTGGGAGAGTATCATACCTCAAAAAAACAAATCAGTATATCTATGCAAGAGTATCAAAAAATTGTAAATTCTTTTAGACAATGGAAAATATGTGGAGCCATTTCAATCAAACCAACACAAATTGGTCTTTCAATCAGTCAAAAAGAATGCCATAGAAATTTTGAGAAGATCATTCAAGATGCTCGTAATGCACATGTTTTTGTTTGGTTGGACATGGAATCATCAGAACACACAGATGAAACCCTTGAGATTTACCATAAATTCTTTTCAAAATATGAACGGCTAGGAATCGCCTTACAAGCAAATCTCAAACGAACAGAAAATGATCTAAATGATTTGCTAGGAATTGGTGCAAAAATACGTCTAGTAAAAGGCGCATACAGAGAAAAAGCAAGTATATCGTTCAAAACAAAAAAGGATGTAGATGATAATTTCATAAAACTAATGAAAATACTGTTCAAGAAAGGCAACGAGTTTGCCATAGCATCTCACGATGTCAAAATTATTCAAAAAGCACAAAATCTATCAAAAAAATATCCCCGAAAATTTGAGTTTCAATTTCTAAAAGGGTTAAGAGAAGAACTCAAATCAAATCTAATTAAAAAGAAATTTGTTGTTTCAGATTACATTCCATATGGTGTAAATTGGTTACCATATTCCATTAGACGAATCAAGGAAAGAAAAAGAAACATATTGTTACTTGGAATCTCGTCGATTCAATCACATCGTGTTTGAGTCTGAGTCCTCATAAACTGTTGCAGATAGTTTTCACCACCCGCCCCCTTTCCAGTGGAACCTGAATGTTTCCATCCAACAAACGGCTGGCTTGAAACCAATGCTGCAGTAGTTGCACTGGCAGAGCGATTAGTGTAAACTACTCCAGCTTGAATTTTTGATAGGAACTCATCTAACTGTTTTTTATCATTACTAAAAATTCCTGCAGTTAAACCATATTCAGATTGGTTTGCAAGTTGAATTGCATCATCAAATTGATCATATTTTTGAATGCATAAAAAGGGCAAGAATAATTCTTCTTTGACAAGTTTATGTTCTTCAGGTAATTCTGTGACTATTGTAGGTTCTACAAAGTAACCGTTTTCAAATTCTGAAGAGGCTAACACCGAACCTCCTGTAAGAATTTCTCCGTCTTTCTTTGCCATGTTTACGGCATTTTCAAATTTTGTTTTTGCTTCTTTGTTAATGACAGGACCCAAAAATACTTCCTTTTTCCAAGGCATTCCAATTTTTAATCTCTTTGTTTTTTCAACTAGTTTTGAAATGAATTGTTCTGCAACCTCATTTTGAACATAGACTCTAGAACACGCACTACATTTTTGCCCTCCAAAACCAAAAGCGGCATTCATTATGCCATTACTTGCTTTTTCCAAATCCGCAAATTTTGTAACAATTACGGGATTCTTGCCACCCATTTCAGAAATAAATGGTTTTGACGAAAATTTTGTAAATTCCTGAAATCCTTTCATGCCGACTTCTCTAGAACCAGTAAATGCTATGCCATCGACATCTGGACTTTGAATCAGAGTTTTTCCTACAATACTTCCCTGACCAGTTACAAAATTAATTGCACCGTCTGGAAGTTTAGGGTACAATATTTTTGCAAACTGAAATGACGATAAAGGAGCATCGCTTGCAGGCTTTAGGACTATGGTATTTCCTGTGATTAGTGCACCAGTACTCATCCCTATTGCAATTGCAGATGGAAAGTTAAACGGAGCAATTATTCCCCAGACTCCATAAGGCTTCATTACTGTCTGTGTTTTTTCATGGGGATTTGGATGAGAAGTTTGTTTACAGAACCCTTCATTTTTTTCTAGCTGTAATGCATAAAATCTAATAAAGTCAATGGTTTCATCAATATCTCCCATCGCTTCAATGCGATTCTTTCCATTCTCAAATGTCATTATAGATGCCAAAAAGAATTTTCTACTTGAAAAAGCATCCGCACAGTCTCTGAATATCTCAGCTCGTTTTTGATGTGGTGTATTATGCCACTTTTCAAATGCATTTTTTGCACTAGATACAGAATTTTTTGTATCCTCTACAGATGCTTTTGGAAATTCTGCTACAGGAATTCTATTGTCTGAAGGAGAGGTTACTGTAAAACAATCATCAGAGTAAATTTCTTTGCCGTTAATTATTATCGGATATTTTTTACCAAGTTCTTTTTTTACTTCATCTATTGCCTTTTCAAAATCTGCATGAAAATTATCAATAGAATTGTTATCTATTGCCTTACCCCATGTGTATTCATTTTCAAATTCAGGCAAATTATTTTTCTCCTGATGAGTAAAGTACCTCAGAAATTATTCTTGAAGCCAAATGAGATGTCCTGTCTTTTACATCAAATCTGGGACAGACTTCCATAACATCCATGCCTACAATCCCATTCTTTGCTATTTCTTTTAGTAGATAAACAGCATCTGTACTGTTCAAACCCATAGGGACTGGAACAGAAACGCCTGGAGCATAGGCAGGATCAACACAATCCATATCAAATGAAATGTACACTTTATCACCTAATCTGCTCAGGATTGAATTTGCTATTTGTTTAATTCCCTGCTCTCTTATGTCAAAAGGAGTGATTACCTGTAGATTGTATTTTCTAATATTATCCAATTCTTCTTGCTCGGGAGTTCTAATCCCTATTTCAACACTAGATGAAATTTCAATGTTTGAAAGTACATCATTTACAACAGAGCCATAGTAGTTTGTAATTGAACTTACAAAGTCAGGATGAGCGTCAAAATATACCAAAGAAATTTTTCCGTGTCTTTTTGCTATGGCATTCACTATTTGTTGAGTGATGGAATGATCGCCTCCAATCGAAATAGGAATTTTTGAAGATGCGGATATTTTGTCATAAATATTCTTAATCTGAGGTCTAGTAATGTTTCCAAAGTCATGAACTTTTTTTTCAGAACCTTGAAAAGGGTGCCCAAGAGAGATTTTTTCATCTCGTTTGTAAGAATCATGTAAATTGGAGATTTGACGAATTTTGAATGGTGCTTCTTCTGTTCCTTTTCTTAATGTATGTGATTGTGATTCATCGGGAATCCCAATGATAACAAATTCAGATTCTTCAAAATTATCTGTATTTGCCCAGCAAATTTTTTCCATGAAACTATAATTATTGTTTAATCATCATATTTACTTTTTAAAAGATCCCAATTTTCTCTTAATTATTTCACTTTATTTTCTTGCTCTAAAAAAATTAAACTACTAGTAATGATAACATCATATGTGGATTACAACAGTCTTAATAATGAAATAATAAAACTAAATTCTAAGATTAGATATTCTGGAGTATATCATACAGGAAATGTACAACTTTACGAAAAAGTGCAAAAAGGAATTACAAGGTTATTTAACAAAGAAAAAACGCAGGATACGTTCATACATGCATATATGAGATGGAAAACTCGCCAACATGATTCATCAATTATAGGAGAACCAGTTTACACAACTACAAAGTATGACAAAATCAATCGTCTTACAATTCCTTGTTCATCTAAGTCTTTACTCATGATAAGTACAGAACCTGAACTAGAGCCCCATGAAATCGTTGATGATGTAATAAAACTAATAACAAAATACTCAGATGATCCCAACTATACACCCAAACAAGTGTATCTAGGATAATATTTTGACCTGATATTGGATTTATGCTTAAATTAAGGCAAATAGTTTTACAAATTTAATTCATCATCATCACCACAGAATAGCATACGTTTATCATTGAATCTGACCTCATATGCACGAGAACATCGTTTGCATACAAGTAACATGGATTCAGTCAGTTCTAATTTTGTGTAATGGTTTTTTAACTTGCATATTGGGCATAAATTGGAATCGTCTACATCAAACATCAATACTGTTATTTCAGTTATTATTGCATAAACATTTTTCGTAAAATAAATCATTGACTTGTCTTGCTTTGTTTTTTCTCGTTTTGTTGCTTTTCTTTTTCTTGTTCATCTTTTGTTTTTGCATGTTCTTCCAAATGCTGATATAGTTTTTCCTTTGTATTGAAAATCTGTTCGCAATAGTAACACTGATGAATCATACCTAAAGTAACACACATCCCAATTAAAATTTCCTCAAAATCACTAAGCAAAAATATTTTTCAAAACGACAGGATAACAAATTAATGAAAGTTGATGAAATACTAAAACCATTATGCCTCATGCCATTTATTTATAAAAGATCAGAAGAGTTTTTCATTACTTCTTCAACCCGTTTTTCTTCTAAAGACATAACTTTTTCAAATTCTTTTCGCAGTTCATCAAATTTATTTTCTTTTTCTTCCTCATCCATCTTTGAAAATCTAATCAATCTTATTTCTTCTACAATGGCATTAATTTTGTCATTAGTTTCAAATATTATTTCATCAATTTTCTTTGATGATTCTGGATTCATAACTAACGTATGCATGTCATCGTAAATAATTATTCCATGATTTTACAATTTTCCAAACAACAGTAAGATTATTTTAAAAAACAAGTTAAATCTTGGATCAATTATGCAAAATACAGGCTGAAATTTCTAATCAAACCATCTAAAAATAACAATTAATGTAATTGCTCCCAATATTCAGGTAAGAAAACCATGGAAGATTATTACGTTTTCCAGAAGAAGATAGGAACGTTGTGGTATTTGGATGCATGTTATCTTATAGCAGGCATTCTTTAACATATCCTAAACACTGATGGAACGTCTTGATGTGATCTATGTGAATATCATCTTTACAGTTCCACAACATGACAAAGTCTCAAACTCTTGGCTCTATTTCTAATTGTAACTTCAGTTACATTTGCAGCTTCTGCAATTTCACGTTGTGTTTTATCTTCTTTATTTTTAATACATGACAAATACAATGCAGCACCAGCCAATCCCATCGGATCTTTTCCTGCAGATTCTTTATGTTCTTGAGATAATTTGAGTACTTTAATCGCATATCGCTTTATTTTTTCTGTAATTTCCAGTCTGCTAGAAATCCGTGCAATGCATTGAATGGAATTTACTACGGGCATTTTTAGATCTAATTCTCGATAGATCAATCTGTAACATCTTGCAATATCTTTTCGTTTAATGTTGCTTGCCTCAGCAACATCTTTTAGTGTTCTAGGAGTTTCAGTGTCACGACATGCAGCATAAAGTGCAGCTGCTATCATTGCAGAGATAGTTCTTCCACGTACCAATTCTCTTTCAACGGCTTTACGATAAATGTAGGCAGTCTTTTCCGTTATGGTGTTAGATAGTGCAAGTTTGTCTTTTAATCTGTTTAATTCGCTAAATGCCTGAATGAAATTTTTGTCTATAGGTGCATATATTTGGCTTCTTCTATCCAGCATTCTTAGTTGTTTGAGGGCTTTTTTCATTGTAGATGAAAGGGGTTTCCCGGATGCATCTTTGTTTATGGAATTAATTATTGTTGATAGGCCTTGATCATGTTTTGCCAAAGATGTTCCACTGCCTGTCCTTCCACTGTTAGTTTTATCATCATAAAAAGAGCGCCATTCAGGACCAGAATCTTCAATACGTTCAGATAACACAAAGCCACAGTGACTGCAAAAAATTTCCCCCGTTTCAAAATCAGTTATGATTGCACTTTGGTCACATGAGGCATATTCTTCTTTGCTTGTGATATATTTTCGAGCCATAGTCACACTAGCAGAACAAAAATTATGCGTAGTAATCATCTAAAAACTCGACGCAAGATCCACTGACCTTGTCCGTTGATCCTTTTTTACTGTATCAACGTTTTCATTCAGTTGATTACTACCGTTGTTAGATGTAACAACATGAAATAAAAATCATATTGTAAGAATAATGAACATTTGTTTACTTTTTTTGCAAAAAATAAACCAATTTGATAATTTCTTTAATTTATTAATTGAAGTATCTTGGCAATTATTTTATCATGATCCACTTCGACTTCTACACCCACTACAAGTATGGAATGAGTGTTTAATGGAAAAGTAATCCTTTTTACTTTTTTATATTCTGTAATGGAATATTTTCCCGCACCAAAGAAAGGGTAAAGCGATTCTCGGGTTTGCCAGCGTGAAATGGTATTGTGAATAGATTTTGTTATTTCTTCTAGAGGAAGATATGCTTGAATGCCATTGCGCATTCCTCCTGCCAATAATTCACCATTATGATGATAAACAAAAACTCCTCTAATTTGTGGCTCTATACCTAAAATCAAAGAACATAATTTAGAATAATCCAATAGTATGTAGTAAATCGTTATAGATTGTAAATTTTTTGTTGACTGTAAACAAAATCAAGATCTAGTGAGGAATCAAGTACGGCATTTTATCTTTAATGTGAGGAGTGGGGTTTGAGCACTGGCCACACTTTGGACGGATAATCTCCGCATCAAAATCAACTTCGCCAATTACCTGTTTACATATTGCACATGAAACT
>Ga0224512_10000099_pt1 | contig 92836 bp, 100 predicted proteins | sample SF_May12_sed_USG_4_FD_169103 | JGI IMG/M metagenome (GOLD analysis project Ga0224512, IMG submission 169103) | Sediment microbial communities from San Francisco Bay, California, United States - SF_May12_sed_USGS_13 | ecosystem: Environmental > Aquatic > Marine > Sediment | place: USA... | reverse complement strand
CTGATGGAGTCTGAGCGACGATGAGAGGCCGAGAGTTCCTTGTCGGTGCCGTGATCATCGCGGCCATCGCCGTCGGCGTAGGGGGCACCCTCTGGCTGCAGGGGCGGACTTTCGGCCCGATTGTGAACGTCGACGTGCTCACCGAGAGCGTGGGTCAGCTGGCCGAGGGCAACGCGGTCCAGTACCGTGGCGTCCGCATCGGGCAGGTCTCCACGATCGCTGTCCTTCCCGACGGCAGCGGAGTGCGTGTCTCCCTCTTGCTGGAGAGCTCGGTCGCGCTGCCGGCGGACGCCGCCGCCATTCTGGCACCGGAGTCCCTCTTCGGAACCTGGCAGGCCGAGATCGTGAGCCGGGCGAGCAGCGCCCAGTTTCCGTTCTTCGAGGTGCCTACCGGTGAGGCTCGCGACGTCCTCGTGGTTGGTGGTTACGCGCTTCCGGAGCTCTCGCGATTGTCCCGTTCGGCGGAACAGATCTCGGTCAACCTCGAGACGCTGACCGATCGCCTCGAGTTGGCCTTCAACGAGGAGACCGCGGGCAATCTCGCGTCCGCGATCGGGAACATCGAAGCGATGACCCAGGAGTTGAGGACGCTGGTCACGCAGCAGTCGGCGGTGGCGGAGGCGATCACCGCGAACGCGGATAGCGCGCTGTCCGAAATCGAGGTTGCGGCTGGAGCGGCACGGCGCACGTTCGAGCGAATGGAGGGCATCATCGACGAGGCAGGGCTCGACTCGATGTTCGCGAACATCGGGTTGGCATCGGCGGGACTCCGCGACGTCGCAATGGAGCTGTCGGACACCACGTCCGGCCTGGGGGTGACCCTCGAGCGGGCCGATTCCACGTTCGCTCGCGTGGACCGCATCATGGCACGCGTCGAGTCGGGTGATGGTTCCTTCGGTCGACTGCTGGCGGACAGCACGTTCGCGGTGCGCGCGGAGGATGTCCTCGAACAGATCAATCTCCTGTTGGAGGATCTCCGAGAGAATCCGCGGCGGTACGTTCGGCTGTCGATCTTCTGATTGTGGCAAGGCGAGCGCCGAGCCGAGTGGTCGAGACCGCGGGAGGCGTCGTCCTCCGAGAGATCGACCGCGTGCCGCATGTCCTCGTGATCCGCGATCCCTACAAGAAGTGGGGGCTACCCAAGGGGCACATCGAAGAAGGTGAGACGCGCCCCGAGACGGCGCTCAGGGAGGTCGCGGAAGAGACCGGCCTCTCCGAGCTCGAGCTCGGACCCGAGTTGATCACGATCGACTGGGAGTTTCGCGCTGGCGGCGAGCGCATCCACAAGTTCGCAACGTTCTTCTTGATGTTCTGCGAGGTTGGCGACCCCGCTCCGGCGTTGGGTGAAGGCATTACGGAAACGAGGTGGGTGCCCCTAGACGATGCCCACCGCCGCATTTCGTATCAGAATGCGTCTGCGGTCGTGAAGGCCGCGCAGGAACGGTATTCGCCTAGCCAGGAGTCAACCGGGTGACGAATGCGGGGGATGAGGTGAGCGATCGAGATCAACTGGCGGTGTGGCGTGGCATCGAGGCCGCGGCCGTGATCTTGGTGTTGGGCTTCTTTCTCTACGCCACGCGAGACGTCCTCAACCCCCTTCTGCTCTTCATCTTGCTGTGGGCGGTGCTGCTGCCGTTCCGCGGGAAGGAAGGGTACACGGCGTTGCTCACGGTTGCCGGCTTGGCGACGCTGCTGTGGCTGTTGTCGTCGACCGGTTCGTTGCTGGCCCCGTTTCTCCTGGCGATGGTGCTCGCGTACACGCTCGATCCTCTGGTGGACAAGCTCGAGCGCCGAGGGGTGTCGCGGTCTCTCGCGATCGGACTACTCACTGTGGCGGCGATCGTCGTTCTCGGCGTCGTCTTCCTGCTTGTGCTTCCGGCGGCGCTGCGAGAGCTCGGTCAGGTGGTACAGGAAGCCCCGCTGTTCTTTCAGCGACTCGGCGCGTGGCTCGAGTCGGTCAGGGAGCGCATCCTCAGCGTGAACATCCCCTTGATCGATGAGGACGATCTGCTGCTGCGGCTCCAAAACATCGATTCGGACTCGGTGGTTGCGTTCCTGCAGGAGCGCCGAGAGGCGCTGGGGGCCTGGATGTGGGGCGGCGTTCTGGGCCTGGGCCGGGGCATCGGTTCGGTGTTCACCGTGTTGGGGTACGTGGCGCTGACGCCGGTCCTGACGTTCTATCTGCTCCGCGACTGGGACGGCCTCACCGCTGGGATCGCCGACCTAGTACCCGGACATCAACGTGAGAGCTTCGTTTCGTTCGCCGGTGAGTGTAACCGCCTCGTTTCTCGCTACCTGAGGGGGCAGGTCACAGTGGCGATCGCGCTCGGCTTGATCACCGGCGCGGGCCTTTGGATCACCTCGTTCCCCTACGCGGGCACACTCGCCCTGATCGTGGCGATCTTCTCCGTCGTGCCGTACCTAGGGCTCGTCCTAAGCCTGATCCCGGCGATCTTCATTGCCCTGGTGAGCGGCAGCGTCGGCGTGTCCCTTCTCAAGGTCGCAGGCGTATACGGCATTTCGCAGCTGCTTGAGGGCACCGTCATCAGCCCGCGCATCGTCGGCGATTCTGTGGGACTGCATCCCGTTTGGGTCGTGCTCGCATTGGCACTTGGTGGTTTCTACTTCGGCTTTGTGGGCCTACTCATTGGCGTGCCGGCTGCTGCCGTGACGAAGCTGATGCTCGCCCGCGGGCTCGAACGGTACAGGGCCTCTGACTTCTATCGCGGGCGGGAGCCGGCGGGCGCCTGACGGTGGGAACCGCTATGGGTTGGGCTAGTGGGACATAAACCAGTTTCGCAACGAGGTGATGAAGGAATGAGCGATAGCGTCATACGTGAGCGCGAGACCGTCGTGATCGTCGGGTCTGGGCCGGCCGGTTGGACTGCCGCCGTCTACGCTGCCAGGGCCGAGCTGCATCCCTTGGTCATCGAGGGGTCGTTCAGCCGTACCATGATTCCTGGTGGGCAACTGATGTTCACCACCGAGGTCGAGAATTACCCCGGCTTCAAGGACGGCGTCGACGGCCAGACGTTGATGTTGGAGATGAAGGCTCAAGCGGAGCGCTTCGGGACGCGCGTCGTGACCGAAGACGTGCTGGAGGTGGACGTCCATCAGTACCCCTTCCGGCTGGTCACGACGTCCGGGCAGGAGGTGTTCGCGGAGACCGTGATCCTAGCGACGGGTGCCAACGCCAATTGGATCGGCTTGCCCAACGAGGAACGACTCGCGCAGTCGGGTGGCGGCGTGAGCGCGTGCGCCGTGTGCGACGGTGCCCTACCGCACTTCCGTGAGAAGGTCCTCGTGGTTGTCGGCGGTGGAGACACGGCCATGGAGGACGCGCTCTACCTCACGAAGTTCGCCAAGGAGGTCGTGATCGTGCATCGCCGGGATGAGCTGCGCGCCTCGAGGATCATGGCCGACCGAGCGATGGCGAACGAGAAGATTCGTTTCGCATGGAACAAGACGGTGGTGGAGGTCCACGGCGACGACGTCATCACCGGGGTTCGGCTGAAGGACACGGTCACTGGTGAGGAGAGCGACCTCGATGCGGGCGGCATGTTTGTCGCGATCGGCCACTCACCGAACACGGAGTTCCTGAAGGGCGTGGTCGACCTCAAGGAGAATGGGTATGTGGCGACTCCCGTGGCCTGGCGCACGCAGACGTCGGTTCCTGGCGTATTCGCTGCTGGCGATGTGATGGATGACTACTATCGGCAGGCCGTGACCGCAGCGGGAACGGGCTGCATGGCGGCGCTGGAGGCCGAGCGTTGGCTCGCGCACGGCGGAGCCGAAGTGCACGCTGCTTCCGCTACAGGCTAAAGAGGGAGCGGGGCGCGCCGCGCGCTCCTTCGCTCTGGCGATTCCCAGGCCCGGCCCTTCCAACTCCCCATCGGACGGCGCTGCGGAGCGCGCGGCGTACCCCGCTCCACCGGTGGTCGCGCAGGCGTGCCTGCTGACCGGCGGAGCGAGCGTGGCTCGGCTCCTTTCGGTAGACGTCCTACTGGTGGTCCTGATGCTCCGCGCCGGGGGCGCCAGGGTCGGTGCCGAGCCGGTGGAGCAGGTCGTGCATGTTACGCCCGCTCGGCCAGAGAACGGGGTTCGTTATTCCGCTCATCGGCTCGGCCGCTGATACGTCCCAGGCGATCTGCTGTAGCAGGCGCTCTCGCTCAGGCGAAGTGGGGTCGTTGGGGTCGATGAGCGCCGTCAGCCCCGCTGCCGGCTGCCGATACATCACCGTAAACCACACGTAGCTGACAAGGTTGACGATGGGCGTGTTGGGGTGACCCATGCCGTCCCGGAACAGCTCGGACTGACGCTCGATGCCCGGGATCCTGCCGCGAAGCACTTCCTGACGCAGCCGGTAGACCGCGTCCGCGGACGGGACCACATAAGCCATGTCGCGTCCTGCGCGCTCGTTGATGCCGGCTAACTGGGTGCGCATGCGCTCGAGGTAGCCGCCGGGGGCATGGATCCCGTCGATCCACCCCTGGATCGTCGCGATGTCGGCGCGGTCGTGGTCTTCGTTGGAGAAGTCCGGCCGGCTGGTCCCACCCACGCTGGCGGTCGTGCCATTGCCGTCCCAGGCAGACCAGGAGTTCTGCACCAGGATGCGTCCCTGCGGGTTGGTCTCGATCATGAGGTCACCGAAGAGATCGATTCCCTCCTCGGGCATGATCGCGTTGGGCGACATCGTGAAGACGTCGACTCCCCCGCCGCGTAGCCCGACCTTCGCCAGGTTCTGATTGTCGTCGCCGTCGCCCTGATTCCAGTGCTGCATCGGCGTTGAGCCACCGATCATTTGGATGCCGAGGTTCGTGTGACCCTGGAGCTCCGCCTCAGCGGCCAGCTTGGCGAGTGGGCCCGGATCGTCCGTCCGACTGTTCGGCCCGATGAAGACGTTGAAGCTGTGGGTCGCCATGAAGTAGCGCAGCCCCTGGTCGATGGGCGGCGTGGCGTATTGCCCCTGAACGGGTGCGCTCGCGGCGAGTAGCACTGGAATGACCAGGACGGCTGCCCACGAAGAGCGCCTCGTGGCACGTGTAGCGAATTGAATCAGGTGAGCCATGTGCATCCGTCCTCCTCAGACCGGTAGTAAGACGCTACCCAGAGGGTGAGAGCACGGCAAGCGGTGCGAACCGGGCCCTGCTGCGCCACTTCAGCCGTTAGCGAGTGCCGCCTGAATCTCCGCCCTCGACGTGAGCTTCACGCGCGGGCGCCCACACTCCTTACCCCTCGACAACTCGATCTCGTCCAGCCGAGCCCAGTCCTCGTAAGTGACGACCTCGGGCTGGCGCCGGCGGACCAGGGCATCCAGCGTTGCCGGATCGGTTTGGGTCGGGTCGAGCACTGCCGCGGCTTCGACGTCCTCGAGCATGGCCGTCGCGGTCTCGGTGCCGTCCTTCTTGTTGGTTCCGATCACGCCCGTCGGGCCACGCTTGATCCATCCGCTCACATACATGCCCGGGACGGGTACTTCAGTTCTGGTGACCCGTCCCTTCTCGTTGGGGATGACACCCCACCGCTCGTGGAACGGGAGGCCCTCGATGGGGATCCCGCGGTACCCGACCGAGCGGAAGACGAGATCCACGGGAAGGTCTTCGGTTTGGCCGGTGCCGCGCGGCGAGGTTCTCTCTCCGTCCGCGACGAGCACGTTCTTCTCGAGCCGCATGGCCCTCACACCCCCGTCGTCACCGGGAATCAACTCGGTGGGCGATACCAGGAAGCGGAGCGTAAGGAGGCGCGGCTTTCCTTCGCGCTCGCGTCCGGCAAAGTCCTGCACAATCGCGACCTTCTTACGCACGGTGTCATCCTCTGAGCCCTCCAACTCGGCCGCACTGAGCGGATCGAGCTCGGCTTCGTCGGCAGGCACATAGATGTCGGCGCCAGCGAGCTCGCCGAGCTCGCGCGCTTCCGGATTCGTGAAGGCGGCCTGCATGGGCCCGCGCCGGCCGATCATGTAGACCTCACGCACCTTGCTGTTGCGCAGCGCCTCGAGGGCGTGGTCGGCGATGTCCGTGGCGGCCAGCTCTTCCGGAGTGCGGCAGAGGATCCGGGCGACATCGACGGCCACGTTCCCCACGCCGATGACAGCCACGCGCTCGGCCGACAGATCGAACTCGCAGTCACAGTAGTCGGGATGCCCATTGAACCACGCGACGAACTCGGTGGCGGCGTGGCTTCGAGGGAGGTCCTCACCGGGGATGCCCATCTGCCGATCGGTCTGGGCCCCGGTCGCAAAACAGACCTGGTGGTAGTGGTCCTTCAGGTCGTCCAAGCTGATGTCCCTGCCCACTTCCACGTTGCCGTAGAATCGGAATGACTCGTTCTTGGCGATGCGGTCGAAGACGCGCGTAACGCTCTTGATCTTCTGGTGATCGGGCGCAACGCCGAAGCGCACGAGGCCGAATGGGGTCGGGAGCCGGTCGAACATGTCGACGTGGACTGCTACGTCGCTCTTGAGGAGGTGCTCCGCGACGTAGAAGCCGGCCGGACCAGATCCGATGATGGCGACCCTAAGCGGGTGGTCTTCTGTTCCCAATCTAGACTTCATGACTGCTCCGTATTTTCTGGCAAACGGCTCCAAGCATAGCGATTTCCTCGCTAGCCTTGCACCCGGCGGGGGCTGCGGTTCAGCTGCATCGTTTTTGGGCGGGCCGGGGGCGTGCCACACCCTCCTTCGCTCTGGCGACTGCCGCTCCCCCCATCTCCCCGGCCCGTCGGACGGCGCTTCGGAGGGTGCGGCACGCCCTCGACCCCGACCGGGGAGGGGAGCCGCACCTTTCCCCAATCGGGTGTGTGGCCGGCTCGGTGCGACACGACTGTGCCTAGGGCTCTAGGAGGCGGCCGCCGTCTATGGTGAGGATCTGGCCGGTTACGAAGTTGGCTTGGGCCAGGTAGAGGACGGCGTCGACGACGTCTTGGGGGGTGCCGGGGCGCCTTAGGGGGGCCCGGCGGGCTGTTTCTAGCCAGCGTTCCTCGGACCAGCCTTCGGGACGGAGAACGGAGCCGGGGGCTATAGCGTTGACCCTGACGTGCGGTGCGAGGGCGCGGGCCTGGATCCTTGTCAGGTGGGCCAGGGCGGCCTTGGACACGGCGTGATGGGGGCGGTCGGTCCAGGGCTGGAACGCCGCGAGGTCGGCGATGTTGATCACGCTCCCGCGCGCCTCCTCGAGCAGCGAAGCGGCGGCTCGCACTAGCAGGTGCGGAGCGCGCACGTTCACGGCCATGACGGCGTCCCACTGCGTGGCGTCGACCTCGAGTAGCGGCCGAGCGTCGAACGTCGCTGCAGAGTTCACGAGGAGATCGAGCCGGCCGAACGAGTCCCTCACGGTATCCGCGATCACGTCGGCGGCCGTCGGCTCGGCGAGATCGGCCTGAACGAGCTCGCAGCGTCGGCCGGTCTCGCGCACTTCCTGGCGGGTACTCCGGGCCGCGTCGCCCGACGAGCGATAGGCCACGACGAGGTCGTACCCGGCCCCCGCGAGCCCGAGGCTGATCGCACGACCGACCCGCACGGCTCCGCCCGTCACGAGGGCTACGCGTTGCGGGATGGGGTCGTTCATCGCGAGACTCCGGACTCAGTGGCCCTGGGGGCCGAATCTTCCTCGAGTGTACACGAGACAGTCGATGCCGAATCTGACGGGCAAGGTCGCAATCGTCACTGGGAGCACCAAGGGGATCGGGCTCGCGATCGCAGAGCGCTTGGTGAACGAGGGTGCCTCGGTGGTCGTGAGCTCGCGAACAGCTGAAGAAGTCGTCGCCGTCGCGGCCCGCCTAGGCGAGCGAGCCATTGGCATCGCCTGCGACGTCGCCGACCCCGCCGCCTGTCAGGCGCTCGTGGCCGAGACGATAAAGCGCCTGGGTCGACTGGACGTTCTGGTGAACAACGCGGGCGCTGGTATCATCAAACCCATCTCGGAGCTCACCGTCGAGGAGTGGCAGATCCAGATCGACGTCAACTTGGGCGGCGTCTTCTACCTGTCGAAGGCTGCTCTTCCGCATCTGAGCGCTTCGGGTGACGGCTTCATCATCAACATCGGTTCGCTGGCAGGCCGCAACCCCTTCGGTGGCGGTACCGGCTACAATGCGAGCAAGTTCGGTCTCGTAGGCATGACCGAGGCGATGAACCTCGATGTGCGGCACGACGATGTGCGCGTGTCGATCATCATGCCGGGGAGCGTCAACACAGCGTTCGGCGGTGGAGAACAGAAAGCCGAACGCTCATGGCCACTCGAGGCGGACGACTGCGCGCTGGCGGTCATGCAGCTCCTCGAGTTCCCGAAGGAAGCCCACGTGAGTCGAATCGAGATGCGTCCGAGCCAGCCTCCCCGCGGGTAGCCGATGAAGCGCCTGCTCGACATCGTCGGCATGAGCGCCGGTGGATGGCTTGGCTGGATGGCGGGTGCGTGGATCGGCATCTTCACCGCGTTCATCATCAGCATGATCGGCACGGGCCTCGGCTTGTACCTGACACGCAAGTTGGTGCGGGGGTGGCTGCCCTGAGCCGGGGCCCTTCATCCTCCCTTCGCGTGGTCTAGATTTCGGGTGCTAAGCGTCCCACGCGCACGATCCAGGAGACGAGCCTCAGATGGCTGACGGATATCGCATCGAGAAGGACTCCCTCGGCGACATGAAGGTGCCCGAGGATGCCTTGTACGGCCCGCAGACGCAGCGAGCCGTGGAGAATTTTCCCATCAGCGGCCAGCGCTTCGGCCGCCGCTTCATTGAGGCCCTGGGAGTCATCAAGCGGGCTACGGCGGAGACCAATGCCGAGCTCGGGTACCTCGACTCCGACGTCGCGGAAGTGATCGTAGCGGCAGCCACCGAGGTCGCTGAGGGGAAGTGGGACTCGCAGTTCGTCGTCGACATCTACCAGACCGGCTCGGGCACGTCGACGAACATGAACACCAATGAGGTCGTAGCTCGTAGGGCCACCCAGCTCCTCGAGGGCGACGCCAAGGTGCACCCCAACGACCACGTGAACTTCGGCCAGTCGTCGAACGACGTGATTCCCACGGCGATCCACGTCGCCGCGCGCATCGCCATCGAGCACGAGCTTGTGCCTGCGCTGGAGCACATGAGGTCCGCCTTGGCCGACAAGGCGAAGGCCTTCGACGGCGTCCTGAAATCCGGCCGCACGCATCTCATGGACGCCACACCGGTGCGTCTCGGTCAGGAATTCGCCGGATATGCTGCGCAGGTCGGCAAGGGGGTTCAGCGGGCCAGGGCCGCTTCGGCAGAGCTGGAGGAGCTGGCCTTGGGCGGCACCGCGACGGGCACAGGCATCAACACCCATCCCGACTTCGCAAAGAAGACCATCGCGCGTGTCGCGTCCGTGACCGGCGTCGCGTTCCGCGAGGCGGACGACCATTTCGAGGCGCAGGGGGCGAAAGACGCCGCCGTGAATGCATCGGGCGCCCTGAATACGATCGCGACGAGTCTCATGAAGATCGCCGACGACATCCGCTGGCTCGGCTCCGGACCGACGTCCGGCATCTACGAGATCCGGGTGCCCGCCGTGCAGCCGGGCTCGTCGATCATGCCAGGGAAGGTGAACCCGGTCATGGCCGAGGCGATGATGATGGTGGCGGCACGTGTGATGGGGAATCACACCACCGTGACTGTCGCGGGCAGCCGCGGCAACTTCGAGCTGAATGTCATGATGCCCGTTCTGGCACACGCGCTGCTCGAGTCGATCACGCTGTTGGCGAACGTGGCCCGTGCGTTCACGGACAAGTGCCTGCTCGGGATCGAGGCCAACGAGGAGCGTGCGCGGGAGCTTCTCGAGCTGAACCCGTCGATCGCGACGGCGCTGAACCCTTACATCGGGTACGATGCCGCGGCTGTAGTCGCGAAAGAGTCGGCGAAGCGAGGCGTCAGCGTGCGGCAGATCGTGCTGGAGAAAAAGCTGCTGCCGGCGGACAAGATCGACGACGCGTTGGACGTCCGGGGGATGACGGAGCCGGGGCTGCCGGACTCCTAGCGGACGGGCGTGGCGCACCGCCTCCCCTTTCGATCTAGCGGGCGTCCCTTCCTCCCCACCCCAACGGCCCGCCCGATGGCGCTACGGGGGAGGCGGCACGCCGCGCCCCGTACGTATAATTGGACGGTCCGGTCTCCGCTTCGTGGCTGGTGGGCCACGTTGAGGATGTGGAGGCGGCACCCCCCTCGCGAGGAGGCATGATGCGCTGTCCACGAACGGGTCCGATACTGCTTGCAGTCGTCTTCCTCTTCGCCTGCAGTCCCCCGGGCGGCGATTCGGCCGACGGGTCACCCGGCGCAGAGCCCGACATGACCCAGTCCAACCAGGCTGCCGACAACGAGCAGGTCATCGTCGACTTCATCGAGGCCTGGTCGCGCCTGGATCCCACTGAGCTCGCGGGCTTCTTCACGGAGGACGGGGTTTATCACAACATGCCGAGCCAGCCCGTGCAGGGTCGAGCCAACGTCGAGGCCCTGATCAGGGGCTTCAGCGCGACCTGGACGCAGACGACCTGGGACATCCTGAACATCATGAGCTCAGGCAACGTCGTGATCGCGGAACGGGTGGACCGCACGAGGGCCGGAGACAGGTCCGTGGACCTCCCCGTCGTGGGCGTCTTTGAGATGGAAGCCGGCAAGATCAAAGTTTGGCGCGATTACTTCGATCTCGGCACGTACACAACAGGGATGAACTGACCACCCCGCAGCCCCTTTCCCCTGCCGTGGCGGTGGCGGCCGGCGCTATCACCTGCCCGTCCCCCTCATGTGACCCGATCCCGTGAAGAAGGGCGGGCGAGGGGTCTCTCCGAAACGCCGTCCGGACCCGCACCCTGAGAACCTCGGCGCCCCGCGCCCGTGGTCCGCCAGAGTGAAGGAGAGACCCCTCGCCCGCCCAACCTTCAGCCAAGAGCACAGGGTACAAAAAAACAGGTGACGGCAGGTGCAAGCACCCACCGCCACCCTTGGCACGCCCCCCCAGGGCGTGTTTTGCCCACCCATCCAGGCGTGGGACTTTGTGCCGGTGGGAACGACCGAGGTCGAACCACACCGGCACGAAGCTGCTTCAGGCCGTCTTGCGCTCCAGGTCGAACTCGAAGGAGGGCTGGTCGGTGACTTCAGCAAGGGGCATGCCGCTGAGCGGAATCACCCTCGTGGAATCGCCATCAGCATACAGGGGATAGGCCCATGTTCCGTAGCGAACCACTTGGATCAGCTTCGGTTCGGTCGAGCTCGAGGTCGCGGGCACGGCCTCGGTGATCGAGCGCCAAACACGGTCCACCAACGTCATGCGCTCAGATACGGAGTCCGCCCACAGAGCCAACCGAATGCGCTTGCGCTCTTGGAGCGAAAGCGGTCGCACGATCCTGCGATGACCGCGGAAGCTGTGGGAGAGCAGGAATGCAATCGCCTCTTCTTCGGGCACCGGTTCCAGTCGGTGATCGTGATAGCCAGGCGTTTTCACGCGCCGACCGTCGCTGATATCGAGATATCCATCCGCCGCCACACGCATGCTCATCCTCCGTCTTTGTCATCCACGCCACATTGGGGGGCGTTTTCGGCTCGATCTAAGGACAAATCCCGTGCCGCACGCCGGTACGAAGTGACGAATGAGACCGTACCCTCTGTAAGTTGTTGCAGACAATAGACTTGGTGTGATCATGGTGAGGAGGCGGACGTTTTCCAGGCGCTCGATTTCGGTCACAAAGCTTCCACGGCTGGCAAACTTTGCAGAGCTTGCCGGCCATGACGTCTGAGAGTCCCGACGAGCTGGGCGCGCACGTATCGGCAGAAGGAGGAGTGCCCAACGCCCCCGCCCGCGCGGCCGCCATCGGTGCCGCGGTGCTTCAGCTTTTCACGAAACAGCCGAGCAGGTGGGCCGAGCCGGAGATCGATGACGAGACCGCACGAGCGTTCGCGGCGGCGCGACGGGAGCACGGCATCGACGTGGCCGGAGCCCACGACTCGTACTTGATCAACCTCTCGTCGCCGGACCGACGCCTTTGGAGGATGTCGCAGAGGTCCTTCGAGGCCGAGCTCCGTCGATGCACGACGCTCGGGCTGGACTTTCTCGTTACCCATCCGGGCAACGCCACCGATGGCGATCCCGAGGCCGGAATCGAACGGAACGCGAAAGGGGTCACGGAGTCACTGACCGCCGTCGATGGGCCTACACGCGTGCTCCTCGAGCTGACGGCGGGGAGCGGCACCAGCGTCGGCGCCACATTCGAGAATCTTCGTGGCATCATCGACCGAATTCCCGAGGAGCAGCGCGGGCGCGTCGGCGTGTGCTTCGACACCTGTCACGGGTACAGCGCCGGGTACGATCTCGTGTGCGACTATGAGGGCGTGTGGACCCGCTTCGACGAAATCATCGGGCTGGCCCGACTCGGCCTCATCCACCTGAACGATTCGAAGCATCCGCTCGGGTCCAGAAAGGACCGGCACGAGACGATCGGTGAGGGCACACTAGGCACCGAGCCGTTCAAGAAGCTCATGACGGACGAGCGCTTGCGCAGCGTGCCCAAGATCCTGGAGACTCCGAAGGGCGACGAGCCGGTCCAGTCGGACCGGGCCAACCTGGCCTTACTCAGGAGACTCCGCGCGGACGGTTGAGCGTCAGCGCGACTCGTTCGTGCCCGCCAGTGCATCGACGATGATCTCGCCTTCGGGCCGGATCCCTAGGACCGCCCGGAGCAGGGCGGCGAGGACGAGCACGCCGCCGAAGGTGCAGACCAGGAGCGGTCCGGTCGCAACGTCCCAATAGAACGACGCGCCGATGCCGCCCACGATAGCGAGGGCGCCGGCTAGCCAGGCGAGGACGAGGGCAAGGCTGAGCCGGTTCGTAAAGAGGAAGGCGATCACCGCCGGGATGACGAGGGCGCTGAAGACCATCAACACGCCAGCGACCTCGACCGAAAACGAAATCACGAGGCCGAACGAGGCATAGAACAGGAAGTCCCACAGGCGGACTCGCTCTGCCTTCTCAGGGGCGAAGCTGACCGTGAGGAAGGGGCGCCGCAGCACGAAGTGGAAGATTCCGACGACGGCGTAGACCGCGGCCATCCGCCCGATCGTCGACCAGTCGACCCAGATCAACGTGCCGGTCATGGTTTCTTGCAGGTGCTGGGTCCCCTCGGCGGTAAAGCCCGCGAGCATGATGACCGCGGCCCCGGCGACCACGAACGTGATCCCGATGATCGCCTCCTGGGGGACGGAAGACTCCTCCATTCGCGTCAGCGAGAACACGAGCGCACCGATCAGCGTGAACGCGAGAGAAAACACGAGGGATGGGGTCGTGCCGTGCTCGAAGCCCGCAAGAAGCGCCACCGTGGCTCCGAGGGCTGCGATCTGGGCGAACGCGAGATCGACGAAGATGATCTGCCGAGCGATGACGTGCAGTCCCAGGTATGCATGGATCGACAGGATCAGCAGCGCCGCTACGATGGGCGGAATCATCAGGTCGATCATTGCGTCGCCTCCTGCCTCATCATCAACGGCTGCTGAAGGCCCGGGCGAGGCCTCCAACCCAAAGTTCCACAAGGCCGAAGTAATCCTCCCCGCCTGCCATGACGCCGGGGGAAAGCGGCACTTGAACGAGCGTCGCTCCCCCACGGTTGCTGATCGCTTCCACCCTGGTCCGCTGGAAGTACGAGGCCGCGAGTAGCACGCCGATGTCGTCGCTCCGCATGCGTTCGATCAACTCCGATACGTGGCCGGGCGTCGGTTGGATGCCCGGCTTCGCCTCGACGTAGTCGGCACATCGCACCCCGAACCGGTCCTCGAAGTACGCCCAGTTCTTGTGGTAGCAGATGATCTCTCGGCCTCGGAAGACCTGGCCCTCGCCGAGCCAGCCACCCAGCTCGTCGATGAGGCGCACACCTCCGAATTCGTTGGTTTCGAGGAAGTTGAAGAGGGTGCCGTTCGTTGCGAGCTGCTCCAGCGTCGGGCCGCTCAACAACTCGACGAGCCGTTCGCCGAACAGGCGACGGTGAATGCGCTCGGCGAAGCTCGCCAGGCCACGGTCGAAGCGAGCGGCTCGTGCGGGGGCCACACGCTTGAGTCCCGCCGTGATGTTTCTGGCGACCTGAAGCGTCCTCAGCGGATCCGAGGTGACGTGTGGATTGCCAAAGATGTGGACGTCCCCCCCGCTCCGGTCAGCGGCCACGGGGATGTCGAGGAGCGTAATGCCCGTTGCCGCGGTGATGTACCCGCGCCCACCCTCGAGAACGTTGGCGTTGCCCGCGCGATCGAGCAGGGTAGGAACCCATAGCTCCAGGTCGAGCCCGGTCGTGACGAACGCGTCGGCCCGTCGCAGGTCGAGCGCGAAACTGGGTTTGGGCCGAACGAAGTGCGCGTCTTCGTTGGGATCCGCGATCGCCGATACCTCGACCTCCGAGCCACCGATCTCGCGCACGATGCTCGCGTATACAGGCAGCGTCGTGACGACCCTCAACGGGGCCTGTTGAAAGAGCGCGGCCTGCAATGCGTGCGGATGCACCGAGGCCAAGGCCATGGAGGCAAAGAGGACTGTGCGTAGCATTTATGCCATCTCCTCGAATCTCAATACGCTTCGTGTTTGTGCGGGCCCATCGCGAAGGTGGCCTGCAGGACGAACCGGCCTTCGTTGGAGGAGACCGCGCTGCGTCCCAGCAGGTCATACTCGAGTCGGACTCGTACGAACTCGCTTTGCCACCACGTGAGCGTTGGTGACACAAGCCACGCGGTCTGATTCGGATCGGCAGGGCTCTCGACGTGATCGGCTCGTGCCCCGACGAGCCAGCTCTCCCCCACCCGCGCCTCCACCCCACCCCACATGCCCAATGCCTGGTCTTGGCCCGCCGCCGGAAGCAAGCCGTCCAGTACCATGACGCCGCCCCTGAACGCGACGCCCCGATAGCGCGCTCGCGCCGGTGGCCGCCATGTGAAGGCCACTTCGGCGCCCAGCAGATTCCTATCGATGAGTGCTGTGGCGTCTTCGTACGATCCGTTGATCCAACTGAGGCCCAGGTCGAAATCGGTCGACGGCGACAGCACCCAAAAGGCATTCAAGTGTCCCAGGACGGAGGGCCGTCCCGACTCACCGAACAGTTCCTCGTTCTCACTCCTCGTGACCTCGACCGTGGCCTCGTACGTCCCCGCGCCTCCCCCAATCGGGAGAAGCCAATGAACGGACGCACCGGCCTGCGCGAGCGCTTCCTCGCCGACGAAGGCAAGGTGCGGCAGCGAACGCGTCTGAAACGGAAGGGCGTGCGAATGCCAACGATTCACCTGACCGAACTGCTGTTGGAACTTCCCGAACTTCAAGCTCAGTCCTCCAAGGAGGCCCACCCACTCGACGTAACCTTCTTCGACACTGAAGCCCTCGTCGGTGTGCTCCTCTCCGGTGCCCGCGAACGGCTCGAACTCACCGCCGGAGAAGTGTCTCGACACGAAGATCTTTGCGCGGGAATACGGGTCGAGATTGGAGATCAGGGAGATCTCGAACTCACGAGCGAAGAAGTTGTCCTGACGCACGTCGTCCTTGTTCACGTGCGCGAAGACGTCTCCTGTGACGCTGATCTCGGGGTTCAGGGCCTGGAGTGAGCGAGCGCCCCCGGCCGCGGCCTCGTCGTCGGGCGTCGTCTGTGGGTCTCCGGCGGCCGCCTGCGCGGCCGCGCGCAGCTGGGCGAGCGGGTCCTGTGCCTCCTCGGTTTGTCCGGCCGCGGTGAGTCGGGCGACCTCTCGGGTGAGGCTATCGACCCGCGCAGCCAATCGCGCGAGCTCCGCGCGAAGCGAGTCCTGCGGAGTTTGGGCTGACGCCGATAGCGGTGCCAAGGCCAGACCCAAGACCACGGCGATGAGGCTCCCAGGACCACGGATGGCCCACGGGGATAGGGATTTCATGATTCTCCGAGCACTCTTGTTGCTTCCTGGATGATGTGGTGCGCTCGGGCCTGTGACCGAGCGGGCAGGGCGCCGCCGAAGCGGCGCCAGGCATCAGACCAGGGGCGGAGCTCTCGGAGGCGGGCCTTCGAGTAAGGTGTCGAGAATGTCGGACCGCGGTTGTGCGGGCCTGGAAGAGCGCACGACGGCGTGCGCGGCTCTGCTCTCGAAGAACGCCGCGACGAGCGAGAGGTTAGCGCCGACCTGTGAGCAGATACGGTGGTCGTGCGCGTGCCCGCAGCGGCCGGGGTCATGCGCGCTCTCGATGGCGGCTTGGTCGACGAACTCCCCACGTTCCAGAAGCGGAACCGCGACGCTCAAGGCGAGCACGAGCGCCGCGAGTCCGGCAGAAAGGATCTTGTGGGCGTGGCGTCTGGTGATCATCGAACTTTGAGCTTAGGCGCGCCGATCACTCGGTGCAATGAGCCGCACGGGCCCCACACGTTCGGGGCCCGAGGAGTACTACACGGCGCCCAGTCATGTGGTGCCTTGGACTCAATGACCTGTCCGGGCCCTCAGCCACTGCATATATTCGGTGCGCACATCGGAGGGCTCACTTATTGAGCCAACAAACCGAAGCCGGGACTGACTCTCGAGGACGACGCTATGCCCCCACCGAGGGGAAAGCGGCAACTCTCGGGGAGGTCGCAAGAAATTCATCCCGGGCTTCAATATTGCCCCTTCGGTGTGTATGCGGGGGCCGACGCCTTTCCACGACGTTGTGGTGCGGGCGCCGGCCCTTCGCTACTTCTGCGACACCTGCAAGCTTTCATCATCGGATTCGTCATGGCCGACGTGCGAGCCACCCGCTTGGTTCACTTCAGCGCCGCGCACCGACTGTACCGCGCGGACTGGTCCAACGAGCGTAACCTCGAGGTCTTCGGGGATTGCTCGAACCCGAACTGGCATGGCCACAACTACGAGCTCGAGGTGACGGTCGAAGGCAAGGTCGATTCCGAGACCGGCTTCGTGATGGACCTGAAGGACCTAAAAGACCTTCTGGAGCGTCGGGTCGTATCGGATGTGGACCACAGGAATCTCAACATCGAGGTCACATGGCTGGAGGACGTGAATCCGTCTACGGAGAACGTCGCCGTCGCCATCTGGGGCCGGCTCGTGAACGAGCTTCCGGATGGCGTGCGCCTCGCCAAGGTGCTGCTTCGAGAGACGCCAAGAAACTGGGTCGAATACACGGGAGGATAGGCTGATGAGCAACGTAGCCAAGGGAACGGCTGTCGGGGTCGACCTGTCCGACGCCGCGTTCGAGGATCTGGTGGCAGAGATGATCCGACGACTCGGTGACGATCCGACCCGACCCGGAATGCTCAAGACGCCGGAACGGGTCGCCGAGTCGATGAGATTCCTGACGAAGGGGTACGGCGAGCGTCCCACCGAAGTGCTCGGGGACGCGCTCTTCGAGGAGTCCCATCAGAACATGGTGGTGGTGAAGGACATCGAGCTGTACTCCCTATGCGAGCACCACCTCTTGCCGTTCTTCGGGAAGGCGCATGTGGCGTATATCCCGAACGGCCAGATCGTGGGTCTCTCCAAAGTCGCGCGGCTCGTAGAGGTCTTCGCGCGCCGCTTTCAGGTGCAGGAGCGGCTCACCGATCAAATTGCCCAGGCGCTGTGGGACACGACGCAGCCGCAGGGCGTGGGCGTCGTGATCGAGGCCTACCACCTTTGCATGATGATGAGGGGTGTGGAAAAGCAGAACTCGAAGACGATCACTTCTGCCATGAGGGGCCTCTTCTTGTCCGATCAGCGGACGCGCGACGAGTTCCTCAGGCTCACTACGAGTGAGCATCGGCCGCTCTAAGAACCGGCTCGTTGGTCGCTTCTTGCCATGCACCTACTCCTCACTGATCGGCTCACCTGTCCCAGGTGTGGTCCCCCCTTTGGCCTGGTGCTGCTCGCGAGCCGACTGGGTGACAGGGTGGTCGACGAGGGCCGGCTGGGCTGTCCAAACTGCCGGGACTCGTTTCCCATCGAAGGGGGTTTCGCAGACCTCCGTGCGCCGCCGAGGGGTGACATACCCCCAGGGCTGGTCGGCGCCCCACCTGTGCAGGCGACCGAGGACTCCGATCGGCTGGTGGCGCTCCTCGGGGTCGTGAGTGGACCCGGCACGGTCGCTCTGGTCGGGGAGCCGGCCCGCTATGCGTCCGCGGTGACGGCCACGAGCGACGACATCCACGTCGTGGGCGTAGATGCGGACCTGCGCGCTTGGCCGGAAGCGCCTGGAGTCAGCCGCCTCGTCGCCGCACCCGGCCTTCCATTCTTCGGGTCCACCCTCCGCGCTGTCGCCGTGGACGGTCGCCTAGGCGCGGCGTGGGTCACCGAAGCCGCCCGCTGTGTCGTCCCGAGGGGTCGAGTCGTGGTCACGCGGGCGACGGAAGAGGCGGAGGATGTCCTCCGCACAGCGGGTCTCTCCGTGTTGGCCGCGGAGGCCGAAACGGTTGTCGCCGCAAGGGGTTGAGCGTTGCGTTGCTCCACGCCGCTCGCCTACCTTGGCGGTCCTCGCATGACCGCCCGGACGCCGCGTCAGCGGCCCATTCGGGCGGCCAATCCAACGGTCGTATGGCGTTCTGGAAGAAGCTACTAGGTGATGACGGCCCCCGGTCGGTCGACTATTACCAGGAGGGCACGGACCTACTCGCGGACGGGAAATTCCACGAGGCGCTGACGTCGTTCCGCCTGGCTCTCAAGGAGTCACCAGGCGATGCCATCGTGCTACAACAGATCGCAATCTGCTACACGCGCATCGGCATGACCGTAGAGGCGGCCAAGACGTATCGACACGTGCTCCAGAAGGATCCAGGTGCGTCTGGTGCCCACTACGGACTCGCGTTCATCCTGCTCCGAGGCGAGCGCCCGGACGAGTCGATACCGCACCTGGAAGCCTTTCTTGCCAACGCGCCGGAGGGAGCCGATGCCGGCGCGCACGTTGAGCACGCGCGCTGGACGCTGTCGCAGCTCAGGGCTGGGACGCACGATCCCTCGCAAGAACCACCGCTGTAGATGTCCGCTCCCAACGTGCGCGAGGTCCGCGTAAGGTGGACCGGGGAAGGCACGGTCTTCGAGGGAGGCCCAGACGGGGGCCCGACGATTACACTCGACAGCGACGTCGAGAAGGGCCCGTCGCCGACGCACCTGCTGCTGATTGCGCTGGCCGGTTGCATGGCGGTCGATGTGAAGATGATCCTCGAGAAGTCACGCGTTCCTCTGGAGTCCATCGAGGTGGAAGCCGTAGGGGTGCGGGCTGAGTCGGCTCCGCGACGTTTCCTATCCATCACGCTTACGTACGAGCTGCGGGGTCCCGAAGATGAGCACGAGGCGCGCCTTCAGCGTGCCCTCGATCTCTCTCGTGACAAGTATTGCAGCGTCCTGCACTCGCTAGATCCCGGCATTGAGATCGAGCTTCGCGTGGTTCGGGTCTAGCGGGCCGGACGCTGAGCGAGGCGACGCGAGTGTCAACACTCACGCATACCAAGAACGACACCCCGGTGCCGAGCTCGACGCTCGTTCAGTTATTCTTCGAGGCCATCGACGAGCACAGGGGGCGCGTCGCCTTTCAGCGCATGGCGTCCGAGACCTCGTTGGCAGACGTCACGTACGACGAGGCGCTCCGCGTGGTCAAGCAGATCGTCGCGGCGCTGGAGGGCCGCGGCATCGCTCGGGGCGACCGTGTCGCGATCCTCTCCGAGAATCGGCCGGAATGGGCCTTGGTCGACTATGGTTGCCTGTGCGCGGGCGTGCTCGACGTTCCCATCTATGCGACGCTGAAGGCACACCAGGTCGGTTACCTGTTCGAGGACTCTGGAGCTCGCATGGCCTTCGTCTCGACGGCGGACCAGATGGAGAAGGCTCTCGCCGCCGCCGCGGAACTCGGTCACGAGATCGAGGTCGTCGTCTTCGATCCGCCTAGAGCCCTCCCTGCGGGGGTCGTGTCCTGGCAGGCCTTTCTGGACTCGGGCCGCGCGCGCGCGGAGGGTTGGCCGGACGATGACTTCCGTACGCAAGCCCTCCGCGCTCAGCCAGGCGACGTCGCCACGCTGCTCTACACTTCAGGGACGACGGGGGACCCCAAGGGCGTCATGCTGACGCACAACAATGTCGCCTCCAACGTGCGCGTCACCAGCATGGCGTACGACGTCAGCCACGCCGATAACACGGTCAGCTTCCTGCCGCTCTCGCACATTCTCCAGCGGATGGCCGACTACCTGTTCTTCTGGCTCGGGTGCAGGATCGCATATCCCCGCACGACGCAGACGCTCGTCGACGACCTGAAGGTCATCCAACCCACCATCGTCGTTTCCGTGCCGCGGGTCTACGAGAAGATCTACAACGGAGTCATGGAGGCTCACGGACTGAAGAAGGCGCTCATCGGTTGGGCGGTCCGGGTCGCCGACCGGGCGGCCGACCTCAGGCTGGAAGGACGAGAGCCGGGCGGTCTGCTCGGCCTGCAGTACTGGATCGCGGACAGGCTCGTCTTCTCGAAGGTGAAGCGGGCCGTTGGCGGGAGGCTGCGATTCTTCGTCAGCGGCGGGGGTCCCCTCGCGCCGGAGCTGAACCGTTTTTTCTACTCGATCGGCCTGACGATTATGGAAGGCTACGGGCTCACGGAAACGAGTCCGGTGACGAATCTCAACACGTTCACGGATTTCCGCATCGGGACGGTCGGGAAGGTCGTGCCGGGCACCGAAGTGCGTATTGCGGAGGACGGCGAGATTTTCGTGCGGGGTCCGCAGGTCATGAAGGGGTACTATAAGAAGCCGGAGGCCACGGCCGAGTGCATCGACGCCGACGGATGGTTTGCGACCGGGGACGTCGGCGAGCTGGACGCGGACGGCTTCCTCAAGATCACGGACCGCAAGAAGGACCTCATCGTCACCGCCGGTGGAAAGAACGTCGCCCCCCAACCGATCGAGAACCGTCTCAAGACCCATCCGCTCATCGAGCAGGCGATCATGCTCGGCGATCGCCGCCGATACTGCATCATGCTTGTCGTGCCTGCGTTCGGTCCGCTCGAGACGTGGGCGAGAAGCGCCGGCATCGACTGGCAGAGCAGAGAGCAGCTCGTCGGCGACCCGCGCGTCGTGGAGTACGTGCAGGGTGAGGCCACCGGCATGCTCGGCGACCTAGCCTCGTACGAGACTCCGAAGAAGTGGGCTGTCTTGCCCGAGGAGCTGACGGAGGAGAATGGGTTTCTCACGCCGAGCCTCAAGATCAAACGTCGCGTCGTCGAGGACCGTTTCTCCGAGCTGATCGATTCGCTTTACGTCGATGAAGCGGCGGGCTCGCATCGTGAGTGAGGGGAAGCCTGCGCCCGTCATGGCGGTCGTGAGCACTGCGCCGGATGCGGCGGTCGCCGAGCACATCGGTAGGGTTCTGGTCGAGGAGAGACTCGCGGCATGTGCCAACATCCTCGAGGGCGTTACTTCCATCTATACGTGGAAGGGATCGCTACAGCACGAGCGAGAGGTACTCATGGTGCTCAAGACGACATCGGCCGCGCTCCGCGAGATGAAGGAGAGGCTCGTCGAGCTTCACCCGTACGAGGTACCCGAGGTCTTGGTGGTGGACGTGCATGACGGCCACCAGCCCTATCTGGACTGGATCGGCTCTGCGGTGGGCCAGGATGTCTAGGCGGCGAAAGAAGAAGAGGCTCAAAGAGGCGGAGTCGCTGCAGGTCGAGTTGCTCCAGGACGGCGATGAGGGAAGCTCACAGCCTGTAAGCTCACAGCCTGAAGTGCCACCTCAGGCGCCCCCTGCGCGAGAGACGAGCGACCGATGGGCCAAGGCGGTGGGCCAGCTAAGACCGAGCCCCAAGGACGACCGCAGACGGGCCGCGAGTGAGAAACCGTCCGCCCTGCCCGAAGACGAAGCCAAGGTCACGGCGCGCGATCACGCCGCAACCGTACGGCCCGCTGGCGAGCCCTTGGCCCGCGCGAGGGAGCTCGTGGAGCGCGGACGAATTCACGAAGCCATCGAACTGTATCTGGGCATTCTCACCGTCAATCCGTCTAACCTGAAGGCACACAACAATCTGGGTGTCCTCCTCGACGAGCTGAAGCAGTATGAAGCGGCGCTCGAGCATTTCGTGGCAGCCGAGCGGCTCGCGCCAGAAAACGTCGAGGTCCTCGCCAACTTCGCGTCCACGCTGACGTCTCTGGCCCGGTACGAGGAGGCGGAGGCTCTGCTGCGCCGCGCTCAGCGCCTGGCGCCTGACGACGTGCTGGCCCGGCTGGGCATCGGCGTCCTGTACTTCCGGAGAGGCCTGTACGGTAACGCGGAGGCCGAGCTGGGGTGGGTGTGCGCGCGCGACGAGCACAACGGTGCGGCGTACTACTACCGGGGTGAGGCATTGAACCGCTTGAGTCGGTTCGACGAGGCGGTCGATGCTATGGAGCGGGCCGCCCTTCTGATCCCCGGCGACCCCCGACCGTTCTATACCCTCGGTCACCTGTATGACCGTGGCTATCGACCCGAGGAGGCGGCCGAGATGTATCGACGTGCTCGGGAGCTGCAGAACCCGTGATCCGCGTAGTTCTCAGTGACTTGGCCACGCTGAGGGTCGACGGTCTGGTGAGGCCCGTGCGATCCGATCTCGCCCCGGTCGACCACGCGTCCCGAGACCTCATGATCGCCGCAGGTCCTGAGCTGGCGGAGCGGCTGGAGCGGCTCGGCATGCTGCCCGTAGGCGGAGCCGTGCTCACGCCCTCCGGACGTCTCACGGCCGACTACCTCATCCACGTCGTGGTCATGTCCGAGGAGGAGCCCCAGACGAGCCTATCCATCCAACGCGCGCTCCTTAACGGGCTGCGCCGTGCATCGGACTGGGGCCTCGAATCTCTGGCTGTGCCCGCGCTCGGCTTGGGTGCCGGAACCATCGAGCCCGAGGCGCCCGCGCGCAGTCTGGTCGACATCCTCTTCAACCATCTCGATGAGGGGGTGCCTCCCCTCGAGCTGACCATCGTCGTGGACTCGGAGTTCGAGTCCACGCTCTTCGGCCGGCTCGTCGAGGATGCCACACGTCTGCGCGGATCCCTGCAGAATTAGCTGCAGGCCCAACTCCGCCTAGCGCACACGAGGCTGGTCTTGATCGAGGGGCCAGGGCCATCTTGGAGGGTCCCAAGGACCATCGAGGTCTGGAGCAGGGTCAAAAGGGGGAGTTGATGCGGGATGCGTAAGCGGGCGCTCGGGGTTTCCATCTTGCTCGTTTGGTTCGTGATGGTGGGATGGCAGGTCCGTCGCGAGTACTTCCAGCCGGAACTCACTCGCCTCACGGAGGCGGCCCTGGGATTGGCCCCCGGCGTCAGTTTCTACACGCTGACCATGGGAGGCCGGACGGTCGGTCAGGCGACGTCCCGGCTCGACACGCTGCCCGACGGCTTCCGCCTCGAGGACGTCATGAACCTCGAGCTGCCGGCGCTCGGACAGACAGGTGTGGCGGTCGCTCGGACGAGCGTGAAGCTCAGCCCCGCCCTGGTGATGGAGTCGTTCGAGTTCACGCTCGACAGTGAGGTCGGTCGTTTCGCGGCCAGCGGGACCGTAGGGGCCGACACCACCCTCAATGTTTCGATACGATCGGCGGGGAGCGAACAGAACCTGAGCTTCCGCATGCCCCAGCCGCCGGTCATGTCGAACGTAGTTCCCATCCGGATCGCGATGAGCGGTGCACTCAAGGTAGGCGAGACGATTCGCCTGCCCGTCTTCGATCCAACGAGCCTCAGCACGAGGACGGTCGAGGTCCGCATCATGGAGCACGACACGCTTGTCGTGACGGACTCCGTGTCATTGGACCCCGCCACGGGACGATGGGCGTCGGCCCACGTCGACTCGATCCCGGCGTGGCGCATCGCCGAAATCTTCGGAGGGATTCAGGTCGAGAGTTGGGTGGACGCGGACGGACGCGTGCTGCGCTCGTCGAGTCCGCTGGGTTTTTCGATGGAGCGGACAGAGTACGAGCTGGCGAGGCAATCGCAGGAGGATGCGCGACTCGTCGATGCGTCCCCGATCGACTCGGACGTCATTCTGTCGACCGCCGTGCAGAGCAACGTCGACTTCGACAACGTGGAACAGCACGACGAGCTGCGCTTCCGTCTCACCGGCGTCGATCTCGCGGGCTTCCAGCTCGACGGAGGGCGCCAGACCCTACGTGGGGACACGTTGATCGTGCGCCGCGAGCGCTGGGACGACGTAGAGCCCGGCTACACGCTTCCCTACAGCTTCATGGACCTACGTGAAGCCTTGGAGCCCGAGCCGCTCATTCAGAGCGACGACCCGCGTATCCGTGATCAGGCCCGGAGCATGACTGCGGCGCGGGCGCAGTGGCGACAGGACCCCAAGGACGTCGCGCGGCAGCTCACCACTTCCGTGTTTCGGATGTTGGAAAAGAGCATCACGTTCTCCGTCCCGAACGCCGTGCAGGTGCTCGAGACACGACGTGGTGACTGCAACGAGCATACTGTCCTGTACGTCGCCTTAGCCCGCGCGTTGGGTCTTCCAGCCCGGACGGCTGTCGGCCTGGTCTACGTGAACGGGGCGTTCTTCTATCATGCCTGGCCTGAGGTCTGGCTCGACGGATGGGTCGCGATGGATCCCACCTTCGGTCAAATCCCGGCTGACGCATCCCACATCCGCTTCGTCATTGGAGGCCTGGCTCAACAGGTCGAGATCGTGCGTTTGATCGGGAATCTCCAGATCGAGGTGCTCGGGCCGCTCGCCGGGACGGCCGAATGAGCCCCGACGGGCAGCAGGGAGCGGCGGTTTTGGCACCGCGCGAAAGAACCGAAGCGCTGGGCCCGATGCTAGAACTTCAGGGTGTCGGCAAGCGATACGGCGGCTTCAATGCTGTGAACTCTATCGACCTCACCGTTGCACGCGGCGAGATCTTCGGATTCCTCGGCCCCAACGGAGCGGGGAAGACGACCACGATCCGTATGGTCGCAGGCGTCCTGCGCCCGAGTAGCGGACGCATCCTCATCGGCGGCGAGGATCTCGAGCAGAGCCCGGAAGCCGCCAAGGCGCGGGTCGGCTACATCCCGGACCGTCCCTACCTGTATGAGAAATTGTCAGGCGGGGAGTTCCTGCGGTTCGTCGCGGGCTTGTGGGGTCGCGAAGGCGACGAGGTTGAAATTCGCTTGGACCGGCTCCTCGAGCTCTTCCAGCTGACACAGTGGAAGGACGAGCTCATCGAGAGCTACTCGCACGGCATGCGTCAGAAGCTCCTCATCAGCTCGGCGCTGATCCATCAGCCCGAAATCATCGTGGTCGACGAGCCCATGGTGGGCCTGGATCCCAGGTCCGCCCGGCTCTTGAAAGACCTATTCCGCACCTTCGTCGCGAACGGGGGCACGATCTTTCTGTCGACCCACACGCTCGAGGTCGCTGAGGCGCTTTGTGACCGCATCGCCATTCTGGCCGAGGGCGAGATCATTGCGCTCGGCACGATGGACCAGCTGCGGACGCAGTCGCACGCCGGCGAGGCTCACCTCGAAGAGATCTTCCTCAAGGTGACGGGCGGGGAAGCGATGGCCGACGTGATCGAGAGCCTCCGGGCGGCCATTTCTCAGTGAGCGGGGTCGCGCGCCGGCCCGGGCTCTTTTGGCTCCTCGGGCCCAAGGTCCGTACCAAGATCAACCGCGCTCGCACCGACGAGGGTCGGTTCTTCAAGACCCTTCTGTTGGGCTTCATGGGCTTCTTCTTCTGGTCCCTGATTTTCGCCGTAATCTTCAGGATGTTGATCTACTTCCGTGGGACGCAGGGCATTGGCGATCTTCTCGCGAGCAAGCTGCTGGGGCTCGCATTTGTCACGTTCTTCATGATCCTGGTCCTCTCGAACGTGATTACAGCTCTGTCGACTTTCTTTCTTTCCGAGGACCTCGAAATCGTGATCGCTGCCCCGGTCGAACCCGAGACCGTGTATGGGGCGCGGTTGATCGAGACCCTCGTCGACTCCTCGTGGATGGTCGCCCTACTCGCCGTGCCGCTGCTCACGGCCTATGGAGTCGTGTACGCGGCCGACTGGCGATACTACGTGCTGGCCGTCGGGACGCTCGTGCCGTTTCTCGTCATCCCGGCTGTGGTGGGAAGCGCGGTGACGCTCGTGCTGGTCAACCTGTTCCCGGCTCGCCGGACCCGCGACCTGCTGGCGCTGATCGGCCTCTTCGCCGTGGCCGGCGTTGTGGCCCTGTTGCGCTTCGTCCGCCCGGAGCGCTTGATGCAGCCCGAAGAGTTTCGGGACCTGGTCGACTTCGTGGCGGTCCTCAGGACTCCCACCTCGCCGTGGCTGCCCAGTCAGTGGGTAGCCGACACCCTGATGTCCTATCTCGGGGGCTTCTTTCAGTGGTTTCCGTTCGTTTTTTTGTGGTCGACCACGGCCGCCCTAGTGGTGCTCGGTGCTTGGCTGCACAAGTCGTACTTCGACGGGGGATTCACGCGTGCCCAAGAGGGCGCGGAGCGGAAGGGCGGGCGCACACGCTCCCTCTTTGTCGAGCGGGCCTTTGCAGGCGCCCGGCCGAGCACCCGGAGCTTGGTCGCGAAGGAGATCAAAGTATTCTTCCGCGACACGACTCAGTGGTCGCAGCTGATTTTGTTGGGCGTGCTCGTGGCGGTATACGTCTACAACATCACCGTGCTGCCACTCTATACCGGCGAACAGGTCACCTTCCTGCTCATCAACGTCGTCTCGTTCCTCAACCTGGGGCTGGCCGGTTTCGTGGTTGCAGCGATCGCCGCACGCTTCGTGTTCCCCGCGATGTCCATCGAGGGTCGCATGATGTGGCTGCTCCGCTCGTCACCCTTGGACGTCCGAGAGTTATTCTGGGCGAAGTACTGGGTGGGGACCGTGCCCCTACTCGCAATCGCTATCCCGCTCATCGTCATCACGAACATCGTGTTGGAAGCCTCGAGCTTCATCCTAATCCTGACGACGCTGACGATGGTCGGCGTGACCTTCGCGCTCACCGCGCTCGCATTGGGGTTCGGCGCGCTGTATCCGAACTACGAGACGGAGAACGTAGCCGAGATTCCGACCTCCTTCGGAGGGCTTCTCTTCATGATGAGCGCGGTCAGCTATCTAGCCGGGGTTGTGATCCTCGAGGGTTGGCCGGTATTCCTGTATTTGAACTCACGGTTCCAGGGGGAAGGGGCTGCGTTCGGAGCGACCCCCGTAATTCTCGGGGTGTCCGGGGCGACGGTGCTTACCGCCGTGGCGATCTGGGCACCACTCAGGGCCGGCATCACCAAGGTGCGGGCGACCGACCTTTAGGGCGGAGGGTCCATGCTCGAGGCGATCAAGAACTTCTTCGGCTCTTCTATGAGCCCCCCAGCGGCCGGGGCAGAGAGTGCCGCGGCTCGAGAGGACATTCAGCTGGCGGCATGTGCTCTGCTGCTCGAGATCGCCCACGCGGACTCGGAGTTCTCCGACGAGGAGCGTCAGCATGTCGAGCTGGCGATGCGCCGCCACTTCGATATGGCCGGCCCGGAGGCCGAACGGCTCCTGCAACTGGCGGAAGCCGAGCGAGTGCAGGCCGTGGACCTTTGGCAGTTCACGAGGCTGATCGCCAACGGCTACTCGGTCGGGCAGAAGATGGTTCTGGCGGAGATCATGTGGGGTCTCGTATACGCCGACGGCGAGCTGAAGGCCAAGGAGGACTACCTGATGCGGAAGATCTTCAGCCTCCTCCGCCTGGAGCCAGGCTATCTGGCCGAGGCACGCCGGCGCATGGAACTAGGGACCGAACGAGGGATCGACTAGATCCGGGGGTGACACGGCTCCCGCCGTCGGGCATATTGGGACTCGGACAGCACCGACCCTTCAACAGCGGCGACCGATGCGAGACCTCGTTCCTGGCGGCTTCATCTTCACACACCTGATCTTCTGGACGGTCGTGGGGCTCGTCGCCGTCGGTACCAACGCGGTAGCGATCATCTTGTCGATCGGCCTGGGTCTGCTCGTCGTGGAGACTGCTGCTCAGCAGAAATGAACGACGGACCGGGCATCGGGCTCGCGGTTGTCGCTCTCATCGGTCTAGCGTGGGGCCTCTGGTTGGGTATGCCGGGTCGAGACCGTCCAAACGCCGACGAGATCGAGCGCGCCATGGAGGCAGGCACCCACCGCCGCCGCCGGGGCAGGGCCAAGCGGTCCATCAATCCATTCGCCTGGATGCGCAGGAAGGCCGAGGCTCCCCCGTCCAAGAGCCGAAGGGGCTTCAAGATTAAGGCGCCCGACGACCGCTCGTAGTCCAAAACTGGTTCACCAAACTACGAGAGGCTACACCCGCCTCAACTCTTCGACGATCAGAGCGTGCTCGTCCCGCATTCGTCGATCCAACGTGGCCAGCGGCACACGACGTGCCTCGCTGTGGGCTGCGAGTAGTCGATCGAAGGGGTCGCGCGTCCAGGACATGGGCAGCGCCTTCTCGATGAGCGGAACGAGCGGCACCTCGTCCAAGGTGAATCGGGGGTCGCGTGCGAGCGCGTCACGGAACTCGGGCTGGTGCACCTCGAGCCGCCCAACTTCGGCAAGGAACTGGATCTCCAGCAGAGAGACCGGGGAGATGCCCCACGGTCGGTAACGCTCGAGCCAGGGGAACTCGTCGAGCCGCGGCACGTCCAGAACGATCCAGAGCAGGAAGTGCGTATCGAGAAGCGCGCTCACCCCTGGTCAGGCTCGGGGGCGCGGCCTGGGTGCAGGTCCCCTTCCGGACCGTCCCACACCCAGCCCCACTCGTCGGCGTGAGCGGCTTCGTCGCTGCGCAGGATGGTCGAGTAGTCCGGGACTGATTCGCGTACCCTTGCCTCAACCTCCCTCTTCAGGAGGATCCGTCGGCCCCGACGTTCGATGCAGACCACTTCTCCCGCAGCGACCTCATCCAGGAGTCGGAACCAGTTCTTACGAGCGTCGCTCGCCGTCACGCGCTTCATGTGTACAACGTACACGTGCTAATCGTGAGAGGCAATCGGCCTGTTCACGTCATCAGCGTGTTGAAAACCACGAGCACACTCCCGATCACGGCCCCCAGCACGTAGCCGAGCCGGACGATCAGCTTCAGCTCCCGTTCTGTCACCTTGCGCACAATCTCTTCCATGCGCGCCGTGGGAAAGTGCAGGACCTTCTCTTCCACCCTGCGCGCCACATCGATCCGCTCAACCACCGCGGGCACCTGCGTCTGGAGCCACTCCCAGATTGGATCCCCGAGGGCCGTCTCGATCCGTCGAGGTCCGTTCTCGGGCAGCCACCGGGCGGGCGTCCCGATCGGGCGGTCGAGCACTCTGGCCGCGATGCTTCGGGCTCCGGTCCCGATGGCGCGCCGAGCGCCGTCGGTGCGCGCGGCGGCGACCAGCGCCTCCGTGACCCGCTCTCGCGGTACTCTGTCCAACAGCTGACCCCACGTGCTCGCGCCGGCCCGGTCGATGCCGGCATGAAGCTTCTCGATGATGAACTCACGCGTGGCCGGATCTCTCGCCATGCCGACGACCCAGCCCACTAGGGTCTTTCTCGACTCGAGTACGCTGGGGTCGTCCGGGTCGCCCAGGACACCTGCCACGGGACGTCGCAGGAAGTCGACGATCGCTTCATTCACGCCGCGGGCCATCGCGTCCTGGACGGCCTGGTCGCGAAGGATCTCCGAGAGCCGTTCGGCGCCCTCGGCCTCGATCGTGTCGAGGACCTTGTCTACCGTATCGTCGGTCATCACCAGCCTCGCCACGATGCGCTGATGGAACTTGAGGTCGCGAAGGAAGCGGTGTAGGAGGTCGTGGATGGTGGACTCGAAGCGCGCGCGGGCCTTGGGGTCCTCGAGGAGCCCACCGAGCCGTTCGGCCGCCAACGGCAGATAGCTGGCAATCGCCTTCTCGACCGAGCCCACCAGGCCGAGGGGAAGGATCTCCTCGAAGGTCTTCCCGGGAGCCAGCACTCTTTGGGCGGCTCGACCCAGGTAGTCGTCCACAGCCGCCGCGAAGTCGTCACTCTGGACGGCGTTCTGAAGCCACTCGTCCACGAGCTGCTCAACCGCCGTGCCCCGGGCCGGCGTGAGCAGGCCGGCGATGGGCTCGTCTGACACCGCCGCGACGATGTCGTCGGTGCGGCGGACCATGGCCTCGGCGAATCGCTCGGACGCGAGGTAGTCATCGAGTTGGCCGAGACCTCGCGCCAATGCTTCCTCCACGAGTCCCTCAAGGTCGTCCATCACGCCCTCAGGGATGAGCTCACGGAGCGTTCCGCGTTCCCGGTTGAGCACTTCGTCGACGAGGTGGGCGAGCCGCTGGTCGAAGGCATCTCTGAACTCACCTTCGGCAAAGGTGCTCGTCAGGTCCTCTGGCGTGAGGAGCCGACTCCCGACCGTCCGTCCGATCGCTGCGGCCAGGCGTGGCTGGTTCTTTGGCACCGCGCCTTGGAAGAAGTTTATTCGCCAGCGACCGAACAGGAGGGGCGGCTCGTACGGATGAAAGAGCATCCAAATCGCGACAGAGTTGGTGAGCCCACCGGCGAGCGCCCCAAACCCTATCGTGATGACTGCTCGGACGAGCTCGTCGGACACCTAGCGCCTCTCGTGCACCATCAAGCCACGCACCGGAAAGTCTCCCGTGGTCGTGGAGACCTCCCCGACGACCTCGAAGAGGGCTCGCACGGGAAGCAGCGGCCCCGGACCGGTTCCGGGGCGGATGTCGGACGAGATCGCGCGCAGCTCGGCCTCGAACGTCCCATCGTTGGACCACACCCTCCACGAGGCCGGCACATCACGACGCGCTGGAGGGAACGCCTGAGTCGCGTTCCAATCCAGGTTCAGTTCCGACCACTGCAGACTCGAGCCGTCGAGGTCAGCCCAGCCGCGGTAGAGGGGCTCCACCTCTCCTCCGTGTTCCGCGTCGGCCGCCAGAACGACGCTCAACGAGTCGCCGGACACGAGGAAGCCCCAGTCTCCGCCGGGAGGGCCGGCGCCGGCGGACGCACGGGCCAGGTGAAGGACCACGCCGTCCACGCGCTCTTCGGCTAGGTATGCGGCCCCCTCCAGGAGCTCGACGGATTCGCCCCGCGTACCTCCCCAGCTCGCTTGCGATTCGCCGAGCACGAGCTCCAGGCTCCGGGCTCCGTCGTCGAAGATGATCCCGTCCACCACGTCCCCTTCCTCTACCAGGAGCCGCATATTCCCGTACGGCAGGAAGCGGGCGGGCGCCCGACTCGGAGGCGTCGTCCATTCCTCCGCGTAGAACGCGTCCCAAGTGCCACTACGAGCCAGCCACCCCCGTGCTTCACGCCGCACAGCATCGGGCAGGGACGTGGCGCGAATGATCCAGGGGACCAAGAACAGGCTGTCACCGCTCACGCTGGCGAACACGAAGTGCTGTTCGAACACTGGTGTTGTGACGTTGGCGCCCCCGGCATCGGTGCCCTCGCCGAGCGGCTCGGCACTGGGAACCGGTGCGGCCTCACCACAGGCAACGCTGGTCACCAGCAGCACCGGCGCCAGGACCCGCAGGACGGCTACCGTTCTTGCCATGTCGCCTTATGTGTGGCGTCGAGAATCTGCGTAGGCGTCGCATCGAGGAGTCCGTCGAGTCGTCCGATGAAGCGGCCGATCGTCCTCCTGTTGCGGCCCAAGTCGCCGCGAGTACCGCGGGACGCCGACGTCAGGTCCACCCGCGTCTGAGCGTTCTCATCGAGACCGATCTTGATTCGCACGTCTTCGGCCGCGAGGAAGAGAAAGGGACTGACGCTCGCTTCGATCACGCCTTCCTGGTCGTCGGCAACCCAGAGGCTCCAACCCCTGAGTCCTCCGGAGGCCAGACTCGTGGCGGCCTGCCACACGTTCTCGAAGGGAATCGCATACGTCCTGCCCGAGAGTCGATGGTCGATCGAGGTCGGGTCTGTTTCAGCCCGATGCTCCGTGAGCCCTCTCAGGAGTTCCTTCAACGTCCGGTGAGGGCCGACCCGAGCGCGAACCGGATCGTTACGTTGGCGTCGACCGTCTGATCGCCGGCTTCGATGGGCGTGGGTGCGGCTTGCATGGCCCTGGCGCTGAGCTCAGCGAAGGCCATGGGCCTCGGTCCCGGGCGCTGCGCTCCTCCTCGGATCTCCAGGGGTGCGCCAAGGCTGTATCCCAGCGCCCGGGCCATCACCTGGGCCTGTGCACGTGCGTTGTTCACCGCCTCTGCCAACGCTTCGGCCCTCGCCGGCTCGGTATCCGATGCGCTGAACGTGATTGATGCGACCTGGTTCGCTCCTGCACGAATCGCGAGGTCGATCAATCGTCCCACCGCGTCCACGTCGGTGATGGTCGCGCCAACGTTGTTGTTCGCTGCATACGCGACGATGGTGCGCACGCGGGCTGGGTCGGTCGCGTATTGTGGCTGCAGCGAATACCCGAAGGTTGCGAGCTCGAGACCGGGAAGGGCTCCGCCTCGCAGCGCCTGCAGGACTCGTTCCATCGCCGCCGCGTTGCTCGTGGCGGCCTCCTCGGCCGTAGAGCCACGAGTTTCCATCGCGAACGAGACCTGGGCCATATCAGTGGGGACACTAACTCTGGCCGTGCCGCTCACCTCGATGAACGAGGCCGCCTCCTGTGCCTGCATGATCTGCTCCGGCGCGATCTCGTAGATATTGGGGGAGATGCCGCGACCGGGGTTCGCGGTGGTCGTCTGTCCCCGTGCGGGCGGTCCGGCACAAGCGGTCAGGCCGAATGCTAAAATCAGGATGTGTCCGGGTCGCTTGATCATGATCGGTCCGCCTGTCGGCTTCGGACTCCCGCTCACCCACGGGAACGGATATAGTGTGGCGCTGTCGTCCCAAGCTTGCCAGGCTTTTGTGGCCTGGCCCGTTTGGCCACCAGGGGATTCCCATGAAAGCCGTCATCCCACTCGCCGGGAAGGGCACGCGCCTCCGCCCCCACACTCACCATACCCCCAAGGCGCTGTTGAAGGTCGCGGGTAAACCGGTGCTGGCCTACATCCTGGACGACCTCCGAGAGCTCGGGGTCGAGGAGATGGTCTTCATCGTCGGCCACCTCCGCGAGGAGTGCGAGGCGTGGATCGAATCGGAGTATCCTGACATTCGGTCGCACTACGTCCTCCAGCAGGTCCAGGACGGGACGGCCGGGGCGATCGCTCTAGCCGAGCCGTACGTCGATGAGGACGTCCTCATCATGTTCCCCGACGCCGTACTAGAGGTGGATTACGGCCTGATCGAGGCGTTGCCGGCCACCAGTGCAGGCGTGATCTGGGCCAAAGAAGTCGAGGACTACCAGCGCTATGGCGTGATCGTGACGAACGACGACGGCACGATGGCCCACATCGTTGAGAAGCCTTCGGAGCCCGTGTCGAAGTTGGCCAACATCGGCCTCTACTACATCTCCGACCACGAGCTGCTTTTCGAGGGCGTGCGCGCGGCCATTTCGGCGGATGCAGGTCCGGGGGGTGAGTACTACCTGACCGATGCGTTCCAGTACATGGTCGACAAGGGCAGCAAGATCATGACCGCCCCGGTCTCAGGGTGGTGGGACGCCGGAAAGCCGGAGACGCTGCTCGAGACGAACGCGCACCTGATCGCGAACGGGCGCGGCGGTGTCGATCCCAAGGCTGTCGTCGAGGGCGCGGAGATCATCGAGCCCGTAAGGCTTGAGGCCGGCGTCACAGTGCGAGGTGGGACGATCGGTCCCGACGTCACACTCGAGCGGGGCGTGACCGCCGAGGGGTGCCACATCCGGAATTCAGTCGTGGGGCACGATGCGACACTTGAAGGGGCGCGGCTGCACGACTCCATCATCGGGGCCCACGCCCGCATCAGTTCGGTGACAGGAAGCCTCTCGGTCACCGACCACTCGGTGGTGGACGGATCGTCCTGACATCGATCGATGGCGAGTTGCGAAACAGGTGTTTCGCGGCGTAGCCTGTCACGCCATGTCCGTGCGTGATGAAGTATCCGACGAACAAGGCGTCCAGGAGCAGGTCGAAGCGCTGATCGACGAGGTCGGCGAGACCCAGCCTCAGCCCCTCTTCGAAACGTCGCAGCTACGCGGGCAGATCGCGATCGTCACGGGGGCCTCCAGCGGCATCGGACGGGCTGTGGCGCTCGAGTTGGCCAGATGCGGAGTGCACATCGCCTTCTGTTTCTTGGACTCGGGCGGCCAGGCCCGCGCAGAGGCTCAGGACATGGCTCGCCATCTTCGGGAGCTGGAGGTGCGCGTCTTCTTCAGATCATGCGACGTGCGCGAGTCCCGGGACGTGCGTCAGTTCGTGAATGAAGCACACGAAGAGCTCGGCGGTGTGCACATTCTCGTCAACAACGCCGGCATCAGCCGGGATCGTCCCCTCTGGAAGATGGAAGACCACGAGTGGGAGTCGGTGCTCAAGACGAACCTCGATGGCGCGTTCTTCTTCACGCGCGCCGTAGCGCCCATCATGCGCGCCCAAGAGTACGGCAAGATCGTGAACATCACGTCGGTCCATGGGATCCGGTCTGTGTTCGGGATCTCGAACTACTCGGCCTCGAAGGCCGGACTGATCGGGCTCACGCAGAGCACGGCGATCGAGCTCGGGCCGAGGAACATCAACGTGAACGCGGTCGCGCCCGGATACATTCGCACGACGCGGCTCACCCAAGGCGTGCCATCCGACGTACTCGACGCTGCGCGTGAGGGCTCCGCGCTCGGTCGCCTCGGAGATCCCCAAGACGTTGCGGGTGTGGTGCTGTTCCTTTGCTCGGAGGCCGCGAGGCACGTGACCGGGGCCGTGGTTCCGATCGACGGGGGATACCTCCTGTAGCGCCTCTCTCATCACCCATCGACGCATGCGACTCCTGAGAAGGCTGGCGGCCTGGATCGACGCGTTGAACGACCGCATCGGCACCGCCCTTCGCTGGCTGGTGCTTGTGATGGTGCTGACCGGGGCCGCGAGCGCCGTGGCTCGGTACTTCTCGCGTGACTTCGGCCTGTCGCTAAACCTGACGCCGGCGACCGAGGCGCAGTGGTACCTCTTCAGCATCGTCTTCCTGCTCGGCTCCGCATATGGCCTGCGCCACGGAGTCCACGTCCGGGTCGACGTTCTTTACGAGCGACTCCATGCCCGCACGCGCGCATGGATCGACCTCGTCGGGACGGTACTGCTTCTCATTCCGTTCTCCGTGCTGATGCTCTGGGTCTCGTTTCCGGCGGTCCTGAACTCCTGGCAGATCCGGGAGACCTCGCCTGACCCCGGCGGCCTTGCCCGCTACCCGATCAAGGCCCTCATCCTGGTATGCTTCGGCCTGCTGATCCTGCAGGCCTGCAGCCAGGTGGTGAAGCAGGTCGACGTCATACGCGGTGGCGCCGACTCACCCGGCCACCCGCCCGCCGAGCCGGAGCCCCACGTATGAGCATCTGGGGGCCCGCCATGTTCTTCGGCGTGCTCGCAGTCATCTTCACGGGCTTCCCTGTGGCCTTCGCTCTGGGCGGTACCGCTCTGATCTTCGCCTTGGGCGGAGCAGCCGTCGGAGCGTTCGATCCGGTGCTGCTGTATGCGATGCCAGAGCGGACGTTCGGCACGATGTCGAACTCCACGCTCCTCGCTGTGCCCTTCTTCATCTTCATGGGTGCGGTGCTCGAGAAGAGCAAGCTCGCGGAGGACCTCCTGGAGACCATCGGGATGCTCTTCGGGAGGTTTCGCGGAGGCCTCGCGATCGGGGTGATTCTCGTGGGTGCCCTTCTCGCGGCCGCGACCGGAGTGGTCGGCGCGAGCGTGACGGCGATGGGCCTGATTTCCCTGCCCGTGATGCTGCGCAACGGATATCAACGTGAAGCCAGCCTGGGCACGATCGCCGCCGCGGGCACACTCGGCCAGATCATCCCGCCGTCCATTGTGCTCATCGTACTCGGCGACCAGATGGGCGTGAGCGTGGGCGACCTGTTCCGTGCCGCGGTGCTCCCCGGCTTGGCCCTTACGTCGGCCTACGTGGTCTACCTGGCTGCGCTGGCTTTCTTCCGCGCCGACATCGCTCCCGCGCTGTCCTTGGAGGTGCGGGTGAGCGGCCCACCGCTCTTGCGGCGCGTCCTGGTTTCAATTCTTCCACCGCTCGTCCTGATGGTCGTGGTCCTGGGCAGCATCTTCGCCGGCATCGCGACGCCGACCGAGGCAGGCGCGCTGGGTGCAGTTGGGGCGATGGTGCTAGCGACGCTCCACAGGTCGCTGTCCTTGGAGTCCGTGCGCCAGGCGCTGGAGGAGACCAGTCGCCTCACGATCATGGTCGTCTTCCTGCTGATCGGATCGACCGCGTTCGCGCTGGTGTTCCGTGGATTCGATGGCGACCTGTGGATCGAAGGCATGCTCACCGGCATTCCGGGCGGTGCGCTCGGCTTTCTAGTCGTGGTCAATCTCGTGGTCTTCCTGCTCGGCTTCTTCATCGACTTCTTCGAGATCGCGTTCATCATCGTGCCTCTCGTGGTGCCGGCCGCGAGACTTCTGGGCGTCGACGTCACCTGGCTCGGCATCGTCCTCGCGGTGAACCTGCAGACCTCCTTCTTGACCCCCCCGTTCGGGTTCAGCCTGTTCTACCTGCGGGGCGTGACGCCCCCAGAGATCGGCACCACGTCCATCTACCGGGGCGTGGTTCCCTTCATCGTCATCCAACTCGTGGTGTTGAGCGTGTTGGTTTGGCTGGCCCTTCCGTAGGAGCGCGCGCTTGGAGAACATGACGTTGTGGGCCGGGGGAAGCCGAAAGCTTCGCAAAGATCCCGACTTCGGCCCGTGGGTTTCGCTCATAGGTCCGATCCGGATTCCCACATCGACCGACGAGCCGTTCCTCTACTTGGCGCGTGCCATCATCTATCAGCAGCTCGCGGGCGCGGCGGCCCGAACCATCCACGGACGTTTCGTGAAGGCCCTGAAAGGGGATGTGACGCCTGCGAAAGTCCTCCGTGTTCGCGAAACCACACTGCGCAAGGCAGGGCTTTCCGCGGCCAAAGCCGCGGCGGTGCGCGACCTGGCCCTGAAGGTTCGTGACGGAGAGGTCGACGTGAGCGACCTGGAGGACCAGTCGAACGAGGAGATCGTCCGTCGGCTGACACTGGTGAAGGGCATCGGCCCGTGGACCGCGCAGATGTACCTCATGTTTCGCCTCCACCGCCCTGACGTTTGGCCGGCTCTGGACCTCGGTGTCCGGTCCGGGTTCAAGAAGATCCTTGAGCTGGATGCCGCCCCGGGAATCAAGGAGCTGGAACCGCTCGGCGACCGCTACCGACCGTGGCGGAGCGCGGCGGCCTTCTACTGCTGGCGGGCCCTGGAGAACGAGCTGCCGTGACGCGCTCGGTCCACGCTCATACGTTCCCGTTCGCCACTCGGTTGATCACCCAGTTCTGGTACGTCAGATCGTTGCCGCGCGCATAAGCCCACTGAGTGTCCCGGAACGCGCGATAGGACTCGTACATGCGTGCGAAGTCCGCATTCTCGCTCGAGATCTCTGCCAGGTAGGCGTTCGACTCCTGCCACGCCGCCTCCATGATATCGTCGGCGTACGCGCGCACCGTCACTCCGTGCTCACGGACGAGTCGATCCATCGCCTGAGGGTTCAGCGCGTCGTAGGCGGCGAGCCGGTCGAGCCAGGTTTCGGCACACACCGCGTGGAGGATCTGCTGATAGGCGGCGGGTAGCGCGTTGTACTCCTCGAGATTGACCAGCACGCCGATGCTTACGCCGGGCTCCCACCAGCCCGGGTAGTAGTAGTTCTTGGCGACCTGATGAAGGCCCATCACCTCGTCGTCATACGGACCTACCCATTCCACGGCGTCGATCGCGCCTCTCTCCAGGGCGGGGTAGATCTCGGGCGCCGCGAGCGTCTGCACGGTGACCCCGAGCCTCGCCATGATCTCTCCCCCGATCCCCGGAATGCGCATGCGCTGGCCCGCGAGCTCGGCCAAGCTCCCCACCGGTTCGCGGAACCATCCACCCATCTGACCCCCGGTCGTGCTGCAGGGGATCGAGAGGATGCCGAAGTTGGAGTAGATCCCGTTGATGAGATCGAGGCCTCCACCGTAGCGAAACCAGGCGAGCGTCTGAGTCGTGGTCATGCCGAACGGGATGGCCGTATCGAACGCGAGTCCGGGGTGCTTGCCGATGTAGTAGTAGCCCGACGTCAATCCGCACTGCAGTGTGCCCTGGGTCACGGCGTCCATCACCTGGAGCCCGGGGACGATCTCTCCGGCGCTGTACACGCGAATGGTGAAGTTCCCGCCCGTGAGCTCGGCGACCCGCTCCGCGACGCGGACGCCCGAGCCGTGGATGAGGTCCAGATTGGGCGTGAAGCTGGTCTGCATGCGCCAATTCACGCGCGGTCCGTCGATCCCCCCCTCGCTCGTCGCACCCGATGGTCCTGCGCCACAAGCCCCGAGAGCGGCTGCGCCGGCGCCGCCGGCAGCCCGTCTGAGAAAGTGCCGTCGCTTCATGGTCATCGCGTGGTGCCGGTCCTGTCCGTTTGGGGCTGAGAATGCGAAGATGAGTAACGCGGCCTCCCTGGCTCGGGCAATCCGGGCCGAAAGGCCTCGAGACACCAGCCGGATTTGGGAACGCGGCGCGGTGTCTCGGTTATTTGAGGTCTGAGGGCACGCACGTTCTCCCTGAGTGAGAAGGCCGGAGGCCAGGATGACGAGGTCGAAGACAATAAGACTCCCAGCGCTGGTCGCGGCACTCGCGCTTGCGCTGGTCATGCCGGCCGCGGCGCAGTCCGGGACGTCACCGGCTAGGACGGGCTTCGATCCGACGCGCCCGCCTGGTGGCCACTATCACGTCGGGGAGATCGGTGAGACCTGGCTTGGCATCGAGCACAACGTCCGATGCAACTGCAGCTGTGGTCTCGACGTCCACTCGTGTCAGTTCCAAATGCAGTGCGACACTTCGCCGGGTTGGTCCCAGCGCATCATCCGGTCGCTGGAGGCGGGCGAGTCTGTGGATGCCATCCAGGCGAGCTTCGTCGCCGACTTCGGGGGCACCGTCCTCATGTCGCCACCCGTCGAGGGATTCAATCTGGTCGGTTATTTCCTGCCGGCGGTGGCCATCATCAGCGCCGGAATGCTCATCGGCCTAATCGCGCGCGGTGGACAGACGCGGACGGCGACCACCGGTGTCAGAGAGCTTGGGGAGGAGGACGCCGAGCGCCTTCGTGCGGCAATGCGTCAGCTCGATGAGGCAGAGGGGCCCGACTGGTAGCCCGCCCGAAGGGTCTGCTCGAGGGCTATGAGCCGATCCCGGGCACCTTCGACGAGGCGTTCGAGGCCGACGGAGGCATCCGAGGTGCGGTTCAAGCCGTGCTCGAACGCATCGACTCGCTGCCCCGCGAAGAGTTCCGGAGGCGCAAGGAGCTCGCCGAAGAGACGTTCCTCCGCCACGGCGTGACGTTCGCCGTCTACTCCGACGAGCAATCCGGGGTAGAGCGCGTCTTCCCGTTCGACCTGATTCCCCGCATCATCGCCGCGGACGACTGGAGACTGCTGGAAGCCGGCTTGCGCCAGCGCATCGAAGCCCTCGAGGCCTTCCTCGGAGACGTGTACGGGCCGGGCCGTTGCATGTCGGAAGACATCATCCCGCGTGAGATCGTCGAGGGATCGTCGGGCTACCTAGCGGAGGTGCGGGGGATCGAGCCCCCGGGAGGCGTCAGGGTGCACGTCGCCGGCATCGACATCATTCAGGATCCTGCCGGGAGCTTCCTGGTGCTGGAGGACAATCTCCGCACACCGTCGGGCGTGTCCTACGTCCTCGAGAACCGCGCGGTCATGAAGCGCACCTTCCCAAGGATTTTCGAGGAAGCGCACGTCCGCCCGGTGGATGACTATGGGCTTCGCCTCGCCGAGGCGCTCAGCGAACTCGCGCCGAACGGCCGGGATGCTCCGCGGGTCGTCATCCTGACTCCGGGACCGCTCAACTCGGCGTACTTCGAGCACAGCTTTCTGGCGCGTCGCATGGGCTGTGAGCTCGTGGAGGGGCGCGACCTGTTCGTCGCCAACGACAAGGTCTGGGTGAAGACGACCGCCGGTGCTCAGCCCGTCGACGTCATCTATAAGCGTATCGACGACGCGTTCATCGATCCCGAGGTGTTCAGGAAGGACTCCATACTCGGCGTCCCCGGTCTCATGGCGGCTTATGCGAAGGGGAACGTGACGCTTGCCAATGGCGTCGGGAACGGCGTCGCGGACGACAAGGCCGTGTATCCCTACGTGCCCGATCTGATCCGATTCTTTCTCGATGAAGAGCCGCTGCTCGGCCAGGTCGAGACGTTTATCTGTGCGCGCCCGAAGGAATGCGAGTACGTGCTCGCGAATCTCGGTTCTTTGGTCGTGAAGACCGTCGACGAAGCGGGGGGCTATGGTATGTTGATTGGCCCACAGGCCTCCAAGCAGGAGATCGAGGACTTTGGGTCACGTATCCGGGCCAATCCGAGAAGCTACATCGCGCAGCCTCGCATCGAGCTCTCAACCGCCCCGACGTGGACGGGTGACGCGGCAGCCCCGCGCCGGGTCGACCTGAGACCCTACATCGTGTCGGGTCGGTCCAGGTGGGTGCTCCCGGGTGGCTTGAGTCGCGTCGCGCTTCGTGAGGGCTCTTATGTCGTGAACTCCAGCCAGGGCGGCGGCTCGAAGGACACCTGGGTGCTCGACGATTCTGTGGATAGCCCTGCGGAGGCGAAACGGTGATCTCTCGCGTAGCCGAGAACTGCTACTGGCTCATGCGGTACGTGGAGCGGTGCGACACGATGGCCCGCCTCCTGCGCGTGCACGCAGGGATGATGCTCGACAACGTGTTGCCCGAGGATCGTACCTGGCTACCCCTGCTCATCGTCGCGGGCGAAGAGCCCGCGTTCGAGGAGCGATTCGGAGCCGAAGGTGTGGGCGACGGCGAGTTGGTGCAGAAGTACCTGACCTGGGATGATTCCCACTCCGCCTCGATTTTCAGCTCGCTGAGGTCTGCGCGAGAGAACGCGAGGACGATTCGTGAGACGATCAGTCTCGAGATGTGGAATACTCTCAACTCGCTCTGGCTGTGGCTCGGGGAGGACGAGACCCGCGAGATGTTCGACTCGGAGCGGGAGATGTTCTATCACGAGGTGAACGACCGGTGTCACCTGTTCCGGGGCGTGTGGCACAACACCGTGCTCCATGAAGAGCCGTTCCACTTTATGCGGCTGGGTCTCAACTTGGAGCGGGCCGGGATGACCGCCCGGATCTTGGACCTCCACCATCACGCGCTGAGCGAGGCTTCGCAGGCTCCGACCGAGGCCGTGGACGCCGTGGAGTGGATCGCCATTCTTCGCACCCGGTACGCGTACGAGCCTTTCTTCAAGAAGCGTAGGTCCGCGCTCGGGGGGCGGGGGGTTGCTGAGTTTCTCCTCCAGGAGGAGAGCTTCCCGAGTTCGGTGGCGTATGCCGTGGCACGCGCACAGCAGGCTCTCGAGCGCATTCGCCCTGAAGGTTCTGTCATCGGCCTCAGGTCCGCCGAGTTGCTGAATGTGCTGAGGAGCACCGTGCTCAACTTGGATGTCGGCCGGGCTATCGATTCGAATATCCACGGAGTACTTACGCATATCGTTGAGCACACTGCAGAGCTGTCTCAAGTCATCAGCGAGGAATACTTCCATGCGGCTGTATCGGCTCCGGCGGTCGGCTCGGCTCGTTCGGTGTCCGACGCATGAGTAACGCGCCCGCGGTCACGGCAGATCCCGCGGCGCAGGGGGCTGGCTCCCGGCGTTACTCGGTCACACACACCACCACCTATCGGTACGCATCCCCGGTCACCAAGAGCTCTCACCTGTTCCGGTTACGACCCGTGCAGGATCGCTTTCAAGAGGTGCTCGAGTATTCGCTCTCGGTGTCGGTACCGGGACGAAGCAGGGACTTCGACGACGTCTTCGGGAACCACGTCGTCCAATACGAAATCACGGAGCCTTATACAGATCTCATCATCGAAGCGACATCGGTCGTGTGCGTCCACGCCAAGGCCGGCCTAGCGGCACCCAATCAGATGCCACGGCCCTCGATCCCGATTCCCTGGATGCCCTGGCAGTCGCAGATGATGATGCCGTACCTGCTCCCCCCCGAGCTGGACGAGTCGGAGCTCCATGAACTGGCAGCCTACGCGAAGTCCTTCGTGATTCGGAACAGTCACGATCTCATCTATACGCTGTTGGACATGACCCGCACGCTGAACTTCGAGCTGGAGTACCAGCCGGGTTCGACACAACTCGAGACGACGCCCTTCGAGGTGTTCAAGGGCCGCAGGGGTGTCTGCCAGGACTTCGCGAATCTCCTCATTTGCATAGCCCGGCTAGAGCACGTGCCTGCCCGCTACCGCGTCGGGTACATCCACACTGGCGGCGACTACGCCAACAAGATCCAGGCAGAGGCCTCCCACGCATGGACGGAGGCCTACCTCCCCTTCCAGGGCTGGAAGGGGTTGGATCCGACGAACGGCGTGCCCGTCGGCCTTGATCACATTCGGGTGGCGACCGGGCGCAACTACCGAGACGCGACGCCAACGTCCGGCGTGGTCACGGGCGGCGCGGGCGAGACGCTTGATGTGTCCGTGCGTGTCGACGCGTTGGACGGGAACTGACCGGGGCACCCAAGTCATGTCCGAACCCGCTCGCCTGAGTCTCGAGCAAAGGGTCGCTCGGTTGGAGCGACTCGTGGCTCGGCTGTCGGATCAGTCGGCAGGTCCCGCCGAAGACCCCGCCCCCAAGGTGGCGCCGGGCACACACGAGTGGAGTTGGATGAGCACCCCCGGCGAGGGCGACACTGCGGCCGGGAACGCAGCGCCCCAACCATCCGCGCCGGCTGCGGGCCTCGCCGACCACGGAGAACGCTGGCTGGGGCGGGTCGGCGTCGCGTTCGTCGTGCTCGCCTTCGGCTTCTTCTTCAGGTACGCCTTCGACCAGGGGTGGATCGGACCCGGCCTCCGCCTGGTTCTCGGCCTCGCCGCTGGCTCGCTGATGTTGGCCATCGGCCTTCGCCTGGAGGGGTCTCGGGAGCGCTATAGCCAATACCTACTGGGTGGTGCGATCGCCGTCTACTACCTGGTGGGCTACGCCTCGTACGAGCTCTACGAGCTGGTCCCCTTCGCGCTCGCGTTCGCGTTCATGTGCGTGACGACCGTGTTGGCCTTCCTGCTCGCCGAACGGCAGCGTCTCACGTCGTTGGCGGTCATCGGGGCCAGCGGCGGCCTCTCGACGCCGTTCCTCGTGAGTACCGGAGTCGCAAACGTGCCGGCGCTCGTCGCGTACACGCTCGTTCTGCTCGCCGGCGCCGGCACCGTTCAGTTCCAGCGCGGATGGCGAACGCTCCTCCTGGTCCTCGGTTTCGGAGGGCTCTCGGTGATGGCGCTCGGGGTGGAGTTCGCCGCCGCGCCGCCGGTTACCGTGGAGAGGGCGGCACTGGTGATCGGGATCTTGGTCGCGTGGGCGCTCTTTGGGGCGACGCCCCTGCTCCGCGCGCAATTGCACAGGCTCAACCCGGACGCCTGGCCGGTGCCGACGGTAGAGGGACGGTGGGCGCAGGTTGTCCCACCCGCCCGGATCACCTTGTTGTTGCTCCGAGTCGGCTGCGTCATGGGCGCGTTCATTGCCGTCCTCGAGCTCGGTGCTCTGTTCTCGGTCGAACGGGCGACGTTCGGGCCGATGTTCGGGGTTGGCTCCATCGTCTACCTGGTGTTCGCTTGGCGCCTCGCCGAGACTCGCCTCGCGCTGAACGCATCAGCCGAGACGGCGTCGATCCTACTGGTCCTGGCGTTCACACTAGGCTTCTTCGACTACAGGGTGATGCTTCCCCTGGCGGTGACCGCGGCGGGAATGCATCAGGCGCACCATCGATGGGGGCTGCCGGGCGTTTCGGTGCTCGCCCACCTGCTGTTCGCGCAGCTTGGGCTCATGATCCTGGCTCGGGTCGACGTCCTCGGGATCTCTGCCGCGTCCTCGTTCAGCCCGCGCGAACTGGGCGCGCTTGGGGCCATCATCCTCGCGCTGACCTCGACGTTCGTGTTTGAGGCGGCCTTGGCGAGGCGGGTCTATCGCATCGGTGCCCACGTCGTCTTCCTGGCGTGGCTCGCTACGCAGTTCCGCCCCTTTGACTTCGGCCAGGAGCTGATCTCACTCTCCTGGGGCATCTACGGCATCGCCCTTCTGCTTCTGTCTCTCAAGCCGGGTCGGAAGGGTGTGCAGCTTGCGGGGTTGGCGACTCTGGGCCTGGTGGCGGCGAAGCTGCTGCTGGTCGACATGGCCCAGGTCGACGTCATCTGGCGAATCCTGCTGTTCATGGGATTCGGCGCTGCCTTCCTCGGGCTGAGCTACCTGATCAAGCGGGCAGACAAGAGCGACTAAGGTCGCTCCGAGGGCTCACCCGTGTACGTACGTGAGGTAGCCGTGCGGATCGTCGTTCTCCGCCTTCACCGTCTCCATGAACTGCTTTTGGAGCGCAGTGGTGATCGGTCCCGTCTTGCCGTCACCGACGGGAATGCGGTCCACGCTGCGCACGGGTGTGACCTCGGCGGCCGTGCCGGTGAAGAAGATCTCGTCCACGGTGTAGAGGCTCTCGCGCGGGACGGGCTCGTGACGCACCTCGTATCCCAGGTCCTTCGCCATCTGAATCACGGCCCCACGCGTGATGCCGACCAACGCGGTGCCGTCCAGGAGGGGCGTGATGATCGCTCCGTCCCGAACCAGGAACACGTTCATCCCGGTGCCCTCGCTGACCAAACCTCCCGGGCCCAGGGCGATCGCGTCGGTATATCCGTTGGTGATCGCTTCCATCTTCATGAGCTGGGCATTGACGTACTGGCCGCCGGCCTTCGCCCGCGCCGGAAACGTGTTGGGCATCGCACGCTGCCATGAAGTCACGCAGACGTCGACCCCCCCTTGGAGTGCGCCCTCGCCCAGGTAGGCGCCCCACGGCCAGGCTGCTATGAACGTGTGGATCGGGCTGTTGAGGGGATTCAGTCCTGGCGCCCCATAGCCGCGCAGGATCATGGGGCGGATGTAGCAGTCCTCTAGCTCGTTCTTGGCGACGGTCTCCCGGCTCAACGCAGCGAGCTTCTCGGCGGTGTACTCCGGGACCATCCGGTAGATACGCGCCGAGTCGACGAGCCGGCGGATGTGTGCATCGAGCCTGAAGATGGCCGGACCCTTGGCGGTGTTGTACGCCCGCATCCCCTCGAATACTGAGGTACCGAACATGACGGCGGTCGACAGCAGGTGCAGCTGCGCCTCTGCCCAGGGGACGAACTCTCCGTCGCGCCATATCCAACTGGCTTCCTGCATGGTCGGTGTACCCATGACCTCAGTCCCTTAGATCCGACGATTTACGGTGCGATCCACCTCGGCAAATGTAGTAGCCGGTGGGACCTGGTGAAGGCCACCCGGCGGGCGGCCTGGTACTCGCCTAGCGGCGGTCCTGAAAGTAGGTGTCGGTCCCCTGGAGCCAGTCCTGACGCGGCGGGCTGAAGATATCCACGTCGACGGTGTCCTCGAGGGCCTCGGCGCGATGGGGCACGTTGGAGGGAATGAAGAGCACCTCTCCCGCGGAGACGACGACGTCGAGGACGTCATCCGACCCCTCCTCGCCCACCATGAATCGGAGCGACCCGGACAGGATCCAGGTGAGTTGCTCGTTCTCGTGCGAGTGCCACGGCACGACCGCTCCCTGATCCAGGTATACCTGCGCCAGCATCATGCGGTCCCCCGTAAACAGACGGCGCGCGATATCGTCGGTCACAGTCTCGCGCGGGATCTCATCCCACTTCTCGTGTCGGACTTCGGCTGTGCTCATGCGCGGGGCTCCTCCCATTTCGGTCAGGGGAGGCCAATCGGCGCCCGCTTACGCGTCCTGTCAATGGCGGGTCCCTCACGGTTCGGTGGATCCCGAGCGGGGCGCCGGGGTTCGACACGCGCGCGATCACTGCGGTTGGAGGTTACATGGCGGACGCCGAGAAGAAGACCGAAGAGGAGTGGCGGCAGATCCTCGATGACCAGGCTTATCACGTGCTACGCAAGAAGGGCACGGAGGCGCCGTTCACCGGCCGATACACAGACGAGAAGTCGAAAGGCATGTACCGCTGTCGGGGCTGCGGCACGCCGCTCTTCTCTTCGGATACCAAGTACGATTCGAAGTCGGGCTGGCCGTCGTTCTACGAGCCCGTCGATGGGTCCAACGTCGTCGAAGAGACGGACCGCAGCCTCGGGATGTCACGCACGGAGGTCCTGTGCGCGGTGTGCAACGGCCATCTCGGTCACGTCTTCCCCGACGGTCCCAACCCGACCGGCATGCGGTATTGCATCAACTCCTGTGCGCTCGAGCTTGAGCCGGAGGAGGAGGCCTAGTGGGCTTCGGGGTCAGCGCTCGCCGCGTCGGCGTAGTGTTGTCGACGGCGGTCGCGGTTGCCGCATGTTCTGGGGGCCCTCCGCCGGCGCCAGGGCCCGGGACCACCAGCGGCATCGCCCCGGACCTTCGGGGTCGTCGCGTCATGATTCTCCCCGTCCAGCAGAACCTGGGCGTGATGGGAGAGCCCGACGCGGAGATCATCTTCGGCCTGCGTGAACGCCGGGTCCAGATCGACTGGATCCTGCCAGCAGAAGTCGACGACATGCTGCGCCGCTCTCCCGGGGTGCGGTCCAGCACCCGTGGCCTTCCGGTGGGGCAATTTCTGACGGCCGAGGTCATGAGGGTGGGCGATCCCCTCTACGGCGACCTGCGTCGGTTGTCCGCTCTCGTCGACGCCGACGCGGTTCTCATTCCAGTACAGACATCCCTGGAGTCGGATGCCGAAACGGGGACCACCGTGCGCCTCTGGACGGCCCTCATAGAGGTTCGCACGGGCCGTGTGCTCTGGTTCTCCATCCTGGACGGTGACGTCTACCCTCCGGCCGATCCACGTGGGCTCGCGTCCGCGGTGGACATGATGGCGCGGTCGCTCCTTTGGTACGCTGGGGCATGAAGGTGCGCATCGGCCTCGCTGTGGCTGCTTCGCTGTCGGTAGCGGCCTGCCAGGAGCCCGTGGAGCTGACGCTGCCGACAACCGACGAGATCGAGAGCTATTACGCCTCGGTAGCGGAGTTGGCCGACGTGGAGATCAACGGGAACGTGGCGCTGCTCATCGTGCGCCAAGGGTCGAGCCAGCTCAACCGGGGGGGTACGCTCTGGGCGAAGGTCGGACCCTATGTGTATCTCTTCTCGGACGAGACACAGAGACTCTTTCAGGACTTCCCAGGCCTTGCCGGCGTACGAGTCATCACGCAGACCGCAGGTGGCGCGAGCGTCGCGAACGCGATGCTGCGGCGGGACGAGCTGACCGACGTGCTTTGGCGGCGGGCGCTCAACATCGCCGGCCAGGCCCGGCGGGACGGCACCCAACGCATTACCCTCATTGAGGATCTCGTCGAATGGGGTGAGGACCACACCGAGTTCGAGTATAACGAGCGATACATCCAGCGTCGCTGAACAGAGGAGTCGATGCCGCGCACCATAACCGTAATTCCCGGAGACGGCATCGGTCCGGAGGTCACTGAGGCTACGCTCGCGGTCATGAATGCCGCTGGCGCCGAGCTGGAATACGACACCCAGCTCGCAGGCCTGACCGCGCTGAAGGAGGTGAGGAACCCGCTGCCGAAGGCCACACTCGATTCGGCTGAGCGGAACCGCGTCATCCTGAAGGGGCCGCTCACCACGCCGTCGGGCTCAGGATTCCGCTCCATCAACGTGGAGATCCGGAAGACCTTCGACCTCTACGCGAACGTGCGTCCGGTGCGCACGATTCTCGAAGGCGGGCGGTACAAGGACATCGACCTCGTGCTAATTCGCGAGAACACCGAGGGGCTGTATGTCGGGGTTGAGCACTACATCGGCATTCGGGGTGACCCCCGGGCGGCTGCCGAATCGGTGATGATCGTCACCCGCTTCGGAGCCGAGCGGATTCTCCGCTATGCGTTCGAGTACGCGCGCTCCCGTGGTCGCAAGAAGGTCACGCTGGCGCACAAGGCCAACATCTTGAAGTACACCCAGGGCCTCTTTCTCGAGGAGGCTGGTGAGGTCGCGAAGGACTTCCCTGAGATCGAGTCCGAGGATCGCATCATCGACGCGACGGCCATGCAGCTCGTGCTCGATCCTCATCGCTTCGACGTTCTAGTCATGGAGAACATGTTCGGCGACATCCTTTCCGATCTCATGGCGGGTCTGGTCGGCGGGCTGGGCTTCGCGCCCGCCGGCAACATCGGCACGGACGCAGCCATGTTCGAGGCCGTACACGGATCTGCGCCAGACATCGCAGGGCAGGGCGTCGCGAACCCCACCGCGCTGCTCCTGTCGGCCTGCCTCATGCTGGAGCACCTCGACGACGCCCCGACGGCCCAGAGAATCCGCGACGCGATCGACACGGTCATCCGTAAGGCGGAGGTACGCACCCCGGACATGGGTGGAACCGCGAGCACCGCTCAATATGCACAGGCCCTCGTGCGGGCCCTGGAGTAGAACCGGGCGTGGCCAAAGAGCGCGGCGTGTCGTGGCGGGACCGTTATCCCGATGAGATCACGTGCGTGCGCTGCCTGGTGACGCGAGATCAGATGGAGCTGGATCGCCTGCTCTGGTGCGCCCGCTGCAGGGCGCTCGCGAGGAACCGCGCGGGGTGGTGGGGGTGGTTGGGCGGGCTGCTCTTCGGTGGAGGCGTGGCCCTGTACGTGTGGACCGTGGTGCGGCCCACCGACCTCGTGATCGGGGGCTGGATCGCCACACTGGTCGCGGCCGTCTGGATCGGCTCCAAGGTCGCCCGCGAGCTCGTCTACGGGCTCATGCGCTTCCGGAATGCACACGCTGTAGAGGCCATGCCCCCCGACACTGCCGGAGAGGGACCAACGGGGTAGATTTGGCCCTCGCCCTCTTCCGGCGGCTCACTCAAGACGACGGGGTGTCCCAGCGATGGCCAGGTTCGAAGGCATCGACTTCTATGACGTATCAGCGCTCCTCTCCGAGGAGGAGCGCATGGTTCGAGACACGATCCGAAGCTGGGTCGAGGATCGACTCATGCCGATCATCGGCGACGCCTACATCGGACGAAAGTTTCCCCGCGAGATCATCCCGGAGCTGGCCGAGCTCGGCGTGCTGGGCGCGAACTTGCCGGAGGAGTACGGGTGCGCCGGGCTGAACAACGTCGCGTACGGCCTCATCATGCAGGAGCTCGAGCGAGGCGACTCGGGCGTGCGATCATTCGCGTCTGTGCAAGGCGCCCTCGTCATGTACCCGATCTACGCCTTCGGCTCCGAGGAGCACCGCAAGACATGGCTTCCGAAGCTGGCATCCGGCGAGGCCATCGGCTGCTTCGGCCTGACAGAGCCGGACTATGGGTCGAATCCGGCCGGCATGATCACTACCGCCAAGCAGACCGCGGATGGCTGGCTGCTCAACGGTGCCAAGATGTGGATCACGAACGGATCCATGGCCGACGTGGCGGTGGTTTGGGCTCAGACGCGCGAGCTCGGGGACGTGAAGGGCATTCGCGGTTTCGTCGTACCGACCGATGCACCGGGCTTCAGCGCGAAGGACCAGAAGGGCAAGCTCTCGCTCTTGGCGTCCGACACGAGCGAGCTGGTGTTCCAGGATGTGGCGTTGCCCGCTGATGCCGTCCTGCCTGAGAGCACCGGCGGACTCAAGCATCCCCTCATGTGCCTCACCCAGGCGCGGTTCGGCATCGCGTGGGGCGCCGTTGGAGCCGCGATGGCGTGCCTCCACGAGGCGGTTTCGTACGCCAAGGAGCGCGTCATGTTCGACGTGCCCATCGGGCAGAAGCAGATTCAGCAGGTACGCCTAGCGGATATGCTGACGAGCATCACTCAGGGGCAGCTTCTCTGCTACCGACTCGGGCGCATGAAGGACGAGGGCACAATGACGCCACAGCAGGTGTCCCTGGCCAAACGAGCGAACGTCGACATGGCGACGAACATCGCGCGCGAGGCGAGGCGTCTGCTCGGGGCGAATGGCATCCTCGTCGAGTATCACTCGATGCGGCACATGGCCAACCTCGAGTCGGTCTACACCTACGAGGGGACCCATGACATCCACTCGCTGGTGCTCGGTCAGGCGCTCACCGGGCTAAGTGCGTTCTGATGAGGCGGTAGCCAACGGATGGCAGACGGACTCCGACCTCTCAGGTGGCGTGCGGGGCTCGTCCTCGCCTGGGTCGTGATGTCGGGCCAGACATCTCATTTGATCCAGATCGACTACACCTGGGGCGGCGGGTTCTTGGACAGCGCCGCCGTCGAGATCGACGGCGAGGTCGTAGGTGTTCTCGAGCCCTATGCCGAGGGCATGCACGTCACCGGCTTTCGCGTCGAACCCGGGGAGCACGTCGTGCGAGTCCTGCGGGAGGGGTGCGAAGGTGTGCCGGAGACCGTCACCCTCGGAGCAGCCAGCGGTCGTCTGCGGTCCTCATGGCGGATGTCGACGACGGCTTTCGGTGCAGGGTGTTACTGCGTTGAGGAGGGTTCAGACGGCTCGGCGGTAGCCGGCACGGGCTCCTCGGAACCCTCTGCGTCGTCAGCCGGTGTCTTCTTCTTTACGATCTTCACCAGATTGATCGACTGGAGCCGCGCGGCCTTGGCCTCGGCCCTTTGGCGCATCATGTGAGCCGCGAAGAGCAACAGGCCGGCCCCAAGCAAGAGGAGCGGCCAATTCCAAACCGTCTCGCCGACGCCGAACGTGGCGATGATCGCCTTCGTGCTCTCCGGCGCGCCGGCTTTGAACCGCGCATCTTCAGTAGAAAACTCGACGGTGTACGAAATCGTCTCATAGGGGATCATGACCCTATAGGCCACCCAAGGAATGCCCCGCTCAGGCGTCTCTATCCGCTCCTCCCATCCCCACGCCTCCCGACCGTCAATGGAGAGCGGCTCGACCTGCCCGAATGTGACGTCAGGGTCCTGCGGGCGCGTGCGAAATGCCTCCTGCGACGCCAGCACATCTTCGAGCGTCAGCGTGCCCGCGAAGCCGTAGATCTTGATTGTGCTGAAAGGCGAGAGGGACTGGACCCATTGATCGTGATACACGGCGGGGAGGTGTGCGAACATGCCGTGCGGCGCTGCCGGATTCGGCTGAAGCAAGAAGCCCTGTGGGGGGTCCTGCAGCTGCGGACCACGAAAGCTCGGTACCTCACACGAGGCGGCGCCGACCAGCAGTACGAGGAGTCCGATGGCGCTCTTCGAGGCACTCTGTGACATGCTCGTGTCTCCTCAAGTGTGTCCGCCTGCAATACGTCCTTACACGCGGTCCCCTGTCAACACTTCTTGGCCGCGGCGCTGCTGCACCAGATCTCCGACCTGACCAAGCACGGCGGGGACGATCGACGCGCCACCAACCACGACCCAATCCTCCACGCCGAGCGGCACTGTGTTGAGGACCGACGCGAGCGGCGGCCAATAGACGGAAACGAGTTGGAGCGACACGACTAGTGGCACCGCGCCTAGCGCCCAGTAGTTCGCAGTAGCCCGCTTCCATGTCAGCACGGGTCCCAGGCTTCGCGCATTCCCAAGGTGGAAGAGTTGTGCCAGGGCCAGGGTCATGAACGCGATCGTCATCGCCTTGTCAGGGTCTCCGGACCCGAGTCCCCATACGTAAGCACCGAGTGTGACCGATGTGATCAGGGCGGCGTGGAACGCGATGGCCTTGAAAAGGGGCCCCGAGAGAATGGCCCGTTCCGGATCGCGCGGTGGGCGGTCCATTACGCCGGGCTCCGCGGGCTCCAGCGCGAGGGCAAGGGCTGGGAAGGTATCGGTGACCAGGTTCAGCCACAGGATCTGCAGGGGAAGCAGAGGCAGCGGAAGTGCAGCAAGGCTGGCGATGAGAAGGACCAGTACCTCCGCCAGGTTACAGCTGAACAGGTAGAAGACGAACTTGCGGATGTTCTCGAAGATGACGCGCCCTTCCTCGACTGCTGCCCCCACCGTAAGGAATCGGTCGTCGCTGAGGACGATATCGGCGGTCTCCTTCGCGACGTCGGTGCCACGGCCGCCCATGGCAACCCCGACATCGGCCTTCTTGAGCGCGGGGGCATCGTTCACTCCGTCTCCCAGCATGGCCACGATGTCGCCGTGGGCCTGGAGCGCGCTCACAATGCGGAGCTTGTCCCCCGCGCTCACTCGGCTGAAAACGCCGATCGGAGCCCCTTCGTCGGCCAGTTCAGCGTCACTCAGGCCCCGCAGTTCACGGCCGTCGACCGCGCGGTCACCTTCCTCCAACGCACCCAGGTCCCGCGCGATCGCCTCCGCAGTAGCGCGCTGATCGCCTGTGATCATGACCGTGCGGATGCCCGCGCGTTTCAGGGTCGCGATGGTCTCGTGTACTCCCTCGGCGGGCGGATCGACGATGCCGACGAAGCCCAAGAAGGTCAGGTCGTCATCTCCGTTTCCTGGTCCCGACGCCAGCGCGATCACACGAAGGCCACGGACTGCCAACGCTTCGTTCTGCGCAAAGAGCGACGACCTGGAGGCTTCATCCAGGGGGCGATCGCCGTCCGCGACTGCCCAGCGAACACAGCGCTCGAGCACGGTTGCAGGTGCCCCCTTCACGAAGGCGAGGCGTTGGCCGGCGGTCTCGTGAACCGAGGCGCTCGATCGCCGTTCGCTGGAGAAGGGCACGTCCTGCACCCTCGGGAGCGTGGCCAGTAGATGGTCGACGTCCACGCCACCTTTGAGCGCCAGGACTGCGAGCGCGGCGTCCGTGGGGTCGCCAATCACCGTTCCGGATCCGGGGGCCACCGTGGCCCGGTTGGTCAGTGCCGCCGCCTGTAGGAGCCGAGTGAGCCAGCCCTGCTCGATCGTGGTCTGCGAGGCGTCACGGTTGATGAACTCGCCGACCGGGTCGTAGCCGCTACCGGTGACGTCGATCGTGACCCCCGATCCCGCTACGACCGTCGCGGTCATCTGGCCGGCAGTGAGGGTGCCCGTCTTGTCGGTGCACACTACGGTGGTCGCACCTAGGGCTTCGACCGCCGGCAGTCGGCGAACCATGGCTTGCCGGCGAGCCATGCGGCGGAGTCCAACGGCGAGCGCGATGGTCGCGACCGCGGGCAGCCCCTCAGGCACTGCAGCGATGGCGAGTGCGATGCCGGTCTCGACCATCCGCCCGACGGAGAATCCCTGCAGGATTCCTAGGCCCGTCACGACAGCCGCGACTGCCAATGTGAGCCAGACTAGCCGCCGGCCCAGCTCGTCGAGGCGAACCTCCAGAGGGGTCTTGCCCTGCTCGACCCCCGCGACGAGCGCGCCGATGCGACCGATCTCCGTCTGGGCGCCTGTGTCCACGACGAGCGCTGACGCCGCTCCCACGAGCACCGAGGTCCCTGCGTACACCATCATTGGGCGTTCCGCGAGCGGGGCGTCGCGCGCCACGGTCTGGTCGGCGGACTTGTCCACCGGCATCGACTCGCCGGTAAGGGGGGCCTCGTCGACGCGTAGGTCAGCGCAGCTCAACAATCGGGCGTCGGCCGGAACACGATCGCCCTCACCGAGCTCGATGACATCGCCCGGCACGAGTCCGTCTGAAGCAACCTGCTCGACCAAGCCACTCCGACGAACCGTTGCGTCGGGCACTTCGTAGGCGAGGAGTGCATCCATGGCCCGGCGGGCGCGCAGCTCCACGAAGAACCCCAAGGACGCGTTGATTGCCAGGACTGCGCCAATGGCGATCGCCTCGAGGGTGTCGCCGAGCGCGAGCGCTACCGCGGCAGCCACGAAGAGGAGCACGACGACGAGGCTGACGAACTGGTTGGCCAGGATGCGAAGCGCCGCGACCGGCGCCGGCGTCGGGAGTCGATTGGGTCCGTATTGCGCGAGGCGCCGTGCGACCTCGTCCGAGTCCAGCCCCTCGGGGTCGGACTCCAACACCCGCATCGCTTCCTCTGGGCCTAGACTGTGCCAGGTCCGTTCGGAGACTGCCTCGGCGCCTATGTGGTACGCCCCACGAGTCCTTCCACGGCGCGCAAGCGATGAATCCACCCCGAGACGTCACTGGCGGATATGATGCCGACCAGGCGGCCCTGGTCCACGACGAGCGCCCGTCCACCAGCGCGCGGGCGATTCATCTGCTGGAGAGCCGACTCGACAGTCGTGCTCGGAGCAATGACGGCGCACTCGTGCAGCGGCGTCATCGCGTGGGCCACGCGACCCGACCGCCGCTCCTCCACGGACATCTTCTTCACGTCTTCGAGGCTGATCATGCCGACGAGGTCGCCGCCGTCCATCACCGGGTAGCTGCCGAAGCGTAGACGCATGAAGTGGTCCTGGACGAGATCCTCCAGCGAAAGACGCGACGAGACGACCTCCGGCTGAGGCGACATCAGATCGGCGGCGACGAACCCGGCGAGCAGGTCATGGAGCAGCTGCTGCTGAAGAGACGCACCGGCGAGGTTGCGCAGGAACCAACCGATGAACACGAGCCACAGGCCTCCCAGGGGAGCGCCGGCGAGTGCTTGAATCGCGCCCAGGACGATGAGGAGCAGACCGAACGCGCGACCGCCGCCGACGGCCCAACGGGTTGCCTTCGCCTTGTCTCCCGTGGCCTTCCACACGGCGGCGCGGAAGACACGGCCCCCGTCCAGGGGGAAGCCAGGGATCATGTTGAAGATGGCGAGCGCGAGGTTGATGAATGCGAGGTAGCTCGCGACGGTCTCGATGGGCGTGCCGAGGCCCAGCGACGTCGACGACCACGCGATCAGTTGGAACAGCACCGCGAGCACCAGGCTCGTCACCGGTCCGACGCCTGCGATGAGGATCTCATCTTCGGGGCGGTCCGGTTCTCTGGTGGCCCACGCCATGCCACCGAAGATGAACAGCGTGATGCCGGCGACGGGAATGCCCTTCGACCGAGAGACCAGCGCGTGCGACAGCTCGTGGATCAGCAGCGAGGCGAAGAAGAGCAGTGTGCCCGCCGTGCCCATGACGAGGTGCGTGCCGCGTGACAACTGTGGGAGCTGGTTGGGAAAAACGGCGACCGAGAGCGACCAGAACACCAGAAATAAGATGACGAACCAAGACAGATCGATACGGATCTCGAATCCTAGGATCGACCCGACTCGTAGTCCTCCCACCGGTGTGGCTGCATCGTCCGCCATGTACCGATTGTGGTGGGTCTCCCCGTCGGGCGGAAGGCTTGTCTCGCCGCTACCTTCGATCGATGACGCCTACGATGACCCGAAATACCTCGTCGACGGCCCTTCTGGCCGCTTCGTTGGTCGCGTGCGCGGGATGCGACGCCCCGGTCGCAGTCATGGGCTTCTCCGGTACCACGATGGGCACCTCCTATGAGGTCATAGTCGAAACCGAGGCGACAGCTTTGGACTCGGTCACGCTCGGTGCGGTCATCGAGCGCGAGCTCGCCCACGTGAACCGGGTGATGTCCACGTACGACTCCGCGTCGGACATCTCCAGCTTCGGTCGGCACTCGGGCACGGATCCTGTTCCGATCGACCCGATCCTCCTGGACATCCTCGCGGTGGCTCTCGAAGTCTGCGAGCGATCGGGCGGAGCCTTCGACCCGACCGTGGCTCCCCTCGTAGACGCCTGGGGCTTCGGCCCCGAAGACGTGCCGCAGCCGCCGGACTCCGCTCGGGTTGCGACGCTGAGAGGCCTGGTGGGGTGCGACGGGCTCACCACCGACCCGCTGGCGGGAACGCTGGCCAAAGCGCGGCCGGATGCGAGGATCGACCTCTCCGGCATCGCCAAGGGGTTCGCCACCGAGCGGATCGGTGGCGCCCTTCGCGGGATGGGGTACGGGAGCGCGCTCGTCGACGTGGGAGGTGAGCTCAGGGCGGTGGGGTCGCACCTGGATGGCCGGCCGTGGCGCGTGGCTCTGGAGGGAGCGGGCGAGACGGTGCCGGGTGTCCTCGGTACGATCGACCTCGTCGACGAAGCCGTCGCGACGTCGGGCGACTTCCGGAATTCCTACGAGTACGAAGGCGTTCGGTACACGCACATCATCGACCCGCGGGACGGCCTTCCCGTTCCGTTCCGCGGGTTTTCGGTGAGCGTGGTTCATCCCGACGGGGCGGCAGCCGATGCGTGGGCGACCGCCCTGACGGTGCTCGGCCCGGACGAAGGCTTCGAGCTGGCCGAGCGGGCAGGCTTGGCCGCGTCGTTCACATGGCGGAGTCCCAATGGCGTGCGGTTTCGCCAGACGCCGGCGCTGGCTGGGCGCGTAACCCCGGCGGGGTGAGCCCGACGCTCCCTCGGGTGAATCCCAACCCTCGAGCCCACTATTCTGATCTGATGAGCGATTCCACCTTCGACTACGAGCGCTTCTGCGACGATCTGGGGCCGGCGAAGATCGTCCATCTCCACGACCCGTTGGTCGGTCTCCAGGCGATCTTGGTCATCGACAACGTGGCGTTGGGCCCCTCGATCGGAGGTGTCCGCATGGCGCCCGACGTGACGACGGAAGAGGTATTTCGTCTCGCGCGCGCGATGACCCTGAAGAACGCCGCCGCCGGCCTGCCGCACGGAGGTGGCAAGGCGGGGATTCTCGCAGACCCCAAGACGGTCCCTAAGGAATCGCTCATCCGGGCGTTCGCCCGTGCGATCCGTGGGCTGGGCGACTACATTCCGGGACCCGACATGGGGACCGACGAGTCGTGCATGGCTTGGATCGAGGACGAGATCGGCCGCGCCGTGGGGCTGCCCCGGAGTCTTGGGGGCATCCCCCTCGACGAGATCGGCGCGACCGGGTGGGGCCTCGCGGCGTGCGCGGAGGTGGCGGCGGACTTCTGCGCTTTGGAGCTCGACGGGGCCACCCTCGCCATCGAGGGGTTCGGGAATGTCGGTCGTCCGGCGGCCCGCTTCTTGGCCGAGAAGGGGGTCCGGTTGGTTGCGGCGAGTGACTCGCGGGGGGCGGTCCACGACCCTGGCGGCATAGACGTCGAGGAGCTGATCGCGGCCAAGGACGCGTCGGGGAGTGTTACCGGCCATTCCGGCGGAACGAAGATCTCGCACGAGGAGCTGTTCACCGTTCCGTGCGACATTCTGATCCCGGCGGCGCGTCCGGATTGCATCCATGAGGGGAACGTCGCGGGAATCCAAGCCAAGCTGCTCTTGCAGGGTGCGAACATCCCGGCCACATCGGCGGCTGAGACGGAACTGCACCAGCGCGGCATCCTGGTCGTGCCCGACTTCATTGCGAACGCAGGCGGCGTCATCTGCGCTTCTGTAGAGTACCACGGCGGCAGCGAGGAAGACGCGCTCGTTCAGATCGCGGGTAAGATCGGCAGCAATACGCGCGAGGTGCTCCGGGCGGCGCACGCGGGAGGCGTCGAGCCGCGAGCGGCCGCGGTCGCCCTGGCCATGGAGAGGGTCGAGGAAGCGATGGCACGGGGCCGGGTATCGACGTGAGTCCGGAGGCAGGGACGGTGCTGGGGAAGTACCGCAGGCTCTGTGAGGAGTACCGTCTTGCCGCGCCCGAGTACTTCAACTTCGGCTACGATGTGGTTGACAGGTGGGCCAGCGCACGGCCGCACGAGTGCGCGCTCTGGTGGGTCGGCCCGCAGGGCAATGAGCGCAAACTGACCTTCCGTGACGTCTCGGACCGGTCGGGCCGGGTCGCGGGTGCACTGAAGGCCCTTGGGCTGAAGCGCGCCGACCAGGTCATGGTCAACCTTCCGAGCGTGCCCGAATGGTGGGAGGTGATGGTGGGCCTGACCAAGGCCGACATGATCGCGATTCCGACGACGACGATGCTGACCGAGAAGGACATCGCCTTCCGGGTCCGCTCCGCGGAGATCGACGGTGTCGTCACCGACGAGGCCGGCGCCGAGCGGGTCGACCGCGTCCTGGCTGATCTGCCTGGCTTGCGAGTCAGGGTCCAGGTCGGGGGCACGCCTCGGGCGGGTTGGGTTGGCTATGAGGAAGCGGTCACCTCGGCCGCGGCCGGCCCGGAACCGCTGAGGACGCGCGCCGACGGGCCGGCGCTGATCTACTTCACGTCGGGCACCACCGGTCCGCCGAAGATGGTGCTCCACAGCCACGCGAGCTACGGCGTGGGCCACCGTTTGACTGCGCGCTTTTGGCTGGCCCTAGAGCCTGGCGAGGTGCACTGGAACATGTCCGACACCGGATGGGCCAAGACGGCCTATGCCGGCTATTTCGGACCGTGGATCCAGGGAGCCTGCGTCTTTGTGTCGCACCGCCCAGGGAAGTTCGATCCGAGGCATACGCTCGAAGTGCTTTCGCATTACCCCGTCGAATCCCTCTGCGCGCCGCCGACCGTCTACCGCATGTTGATCCAGGAGGAGTTGTCGACGTTTCGGCCCGTCGCTCTGCGGCAATGTCGTGCCGCCGGTGAAGCGCTCAATGTCGAAGTGCTCGAGAAGTGGCGTGAGGCGACTGGCATCACGATCCGGGAGGGATACGGCCAATCCGAGACGGTGTTGCTGTGCGCGAGCATTCCAGAGGTGCCCGTGAAACCGGGCTCGATGGGCGTGTCATTGCCTGGGATCGACGTCGCGGTCATCGATGCGGACGGGCAACGGCTTCCCCCTGGCCAGGCGGGTGAGATCGCTGTTCGAGTCGACCCCGACCGCCCGGTCGGGCTCTTCCGGGAGTACTGGCACGCGCCGGAGGCGACTGCGAAGTGTTATCGGGAGGGCTGGTATCTGACGGGGGACTGCGCCCGCACCGACGAGGACGGGTACCTGTGGTTCGTCGCACGTGCCGACGACATCATCACCAGCTCTGCTTACCGGATCGGGCCCTTCGAGGTCGAGAACGCGCTCATGGAGCACCCGGGCGTCGCCGAGGTCGCTGTGGTCGGTAAGCCCGATGCCCAGCGCACCGAGATCGTGAAGGCGTTCGTCGTGTTGGCCCACGGGTACGAACCGAGCGCGGAACTGGTGGCCGAGCTCCAGGAGCACACCAAGAAGAGCACCGCTCCCTACAAGTATCCTCGTGAGATCGAGTTTCTGGACGAGCTTCCCAAGACCGTGAGCGGGAAGATCCGGAGGGTGGATCTCAAGGCGCGTGGGTGAGCGGCCACGGGCTCGGGCACTTCCGCTCGGCGAGCAACAGTGGGGCGGGCTTGGGCATTCTGTCCGATCGGGGGACGAAGTGTCTGAAGCCGACCTGACTAACGTGGACGTCCGGCGAGACCATGTCGTCCCACGCGTTGCCCTCCGACGGGCCCGTGATCCGCGATGTGTGCCGCGCGGATGCGGCACGTTCGTTGCGCATCGCTCTAACGTGGCGACAACGCCGATTCGGGAGAAAGGTCGTGTCACTCGGAAGACTAGGGACCCCTGGAGAGCGATCATGACGTCCACCGGCAGCAACCCATGCTCCGTTCCGTCCACAGCGGCGGACATCATGCGCACGCCGGTCGTGACCGTGTCCTCGACTGCGTCGCTTCGGGAGTTGCTCAACCTCCTTCGACGTACCGGCGTCAGTGGGGTGCCAGTCGTCGGGATGGATCAGAAGGTTATCGGTACGGTCAGCGTGACCGACCTCATGTGGTGCAGCGACAGGCTTGCGGCAGAAGACGCGGATGTGGACGATTCTGCTCGCGCAGTCAGGCACCTCGACGAGACGACAGTTCGCGAAGTCATGACACCGGACGTCTTCGGCGTCGGGCCACAGGCGAGCCTAGCCGAGGTCGCCGCGTTCTTCGCAAGCACGGGCCTGGGACGCGCGGTCGTGCTGGACAGCGGAGAACTCGTGGGGATCGTGTCGGTGGTCGATCTGCTCGCCCTGTTCGCGGATCGCACTTCGGACGCCGGTGCCGGTTAGCCCCTGGCATAACGACCCACTAGCACGGCCCTACCGCATGAGTCCCAGTTCCCGGAGGTGTCCCAGCGCCGCGTGCCGGACCTGGTCGACAGGTCCGTCTGTGGACACGGTTCGCACCGTCCAGGGTGGCTCCTCGTTTTCCTCGTCCTCCCAGGCGCCAGCGGCTGCGCGATAGACGTCCCAGCCTGCATCGGAGGCTCCCCCGCGACGCCCCGTCAGACGTGCTTGAACCGTGCCCGGCGTCGCGGTGCAGTGGAGGAAGAGGGACCGCACCCCCGAAGCGATCCCAGCCGCGAGCAAGGTCCGCCTGCGTCCGATCTCCCGGAAGGAGGCGTCGACGATCACGCGCTTACCGAGGAAGAGAAGACTGAGCGCCTGTTCGAGACACGCCGCGTACGTCCGGTCGTCCCACTCGGGCGTGTAGATGCCCTCGCCGAACGGTGCCAGAGCCGACATCTCCGGTGCCAGGCCGGCGAGCTCCTTGCGAACCCGGTCCGAGGAGACGATTTCGAATCTCGCTTCGTTTGCGAGCTGCTGGGCGAGCGTCGTCTTGCCGGTCCCTGGAAGCCCGCCCGCGAGGACGAGACAGGGTCGGCGCTCCGGCTCCTCCAGCTCCGATAGGGCAAGCAGCCAGTAACCGCGGGCCCTGTCGACGGCTGCCCGGCGCTCTTCCGCAGGCACTTCCCCCTTCTCGGACACCAGGCCCGCCACCTTGCCTCGCACCGCCGCGCGATACGACACATAGAAGGGAATGAGCCGAAGGCCATGCGGGTCATCGGCCTCCCGGAAGTACGCATCGATGAACGCCTCCGCGAGGTCCCGCCGACCGCGGAAGACGAGATCCATCGCCAAGAACGCCATGTCTGCCACCGGGTCCGCGTAGCGGAAGCGCTCGTTGAACTCGATGCAGTCGATGGCCACCAGGTCCCGAGGTGGCGCCTGGTCGGGGAACAGGTACACGTGCTCCAGGTGCAGGTCGCCGTGCGTGTCACGCGGCGTGTGAGCGCGTGCTCGGGCCTCGATGAGTGGCCGGAGCGTCTTGAGCTGTTCCTCCAGACAGCTTCCAATCCTGTCGAACACGGGTCCGCTCAGGCACTCACCCACTCGGGGCCTGGATTGGTCGAGGTTCTCCCTGGCGTTGGCCGCCACGACCTCCCAGCGACCGTACCGATCAACCTCCGGACCCCCTGCCGCGCCCGCGTGGAAAGCGGCGACCCGTCTCCCCAACGACCCCAGGATCTCGCGGGTCAGCCCGTCCCGCTTCAGGCGCTCGAGCAGGGTGGCATCTTCCGGCAAGCGCTCCATCTTCACCGCATACTCCACGGGGGCACCCTCGCCGTCCACGACGAGTCCCGCATCCGATTGGACGAGCGGAACCACCCCCAGGTAGACCTGCGGCGCGAGACGGCGGTTCAGTCGCACTTCCTCGCGGCAGAAGTGCAGGCGCTTCTCGAGGGTGGTGAAGTCGAGGAAGCCCAGGTCGACGGGCTTCTTCACCTTGTATGCGTATGGGCCCGCCAGCGCCACGACCGAAATGTGAGTTTGTCGGATCTCCAACCCTGTTGCCGCATGCGGATAGGCTTCTGGGCGACTGAGCCCGTCGATGAGGCGCGAAACGTCCGTTTTCGCCCCCGCGGGCTCGGCCCCGACGATTCCTACTTCTGCGGGTTGGCGCATCCGCGATCTCCTGGCGCCGCAGAGGGACCAAATGTCCCACCTTGGCTCACGTTGCCTAACTCTCGCCGGCCAGGCCCGTGGGGCAGGGCCGGCCCAACGTCACGCCTTCAGTAGGAAGGTGACACGCAAGTGGACCCGATATCCACGTACTTTTCCGTCCTCGACGAGGACCTCCTGGTTCTCCACCCAGGCGCCCTTGATGTGGTCGACGGACTCGGACGCTTTGCTGATTCCTTGCTGAACGGCGTCCTCGAATCCCTTCTGGGAATCGGCCGTGATCTCGATGACTTTGGCAACCGACATGATCGCTGTCCTCGCGTTCGGGGGGACCCTCGCGACGCGCGCTGCGCCACTCTGTGAGAATCAGACCGCAAGGCGGGTGCCAGTGGACCGTGTTGGAGGCCCGCTGGTGGGTATCGCGATCCTCCTACCCTGGGCCGGGCTCGTCGTCCGGCTGCCGGCAGGGTCGCTCGGACCCGAGGGGATGGCTCTGGCGATCGTGAAGAAGAGGCGATGGCGCGGCGGGCCTACTTGACCTGCGCGAACAGCACCACCTGGTTCTGCCCGAAGTGACCCCATCGGGGACTGACGGGGCGCAGTGAGAGGTCGAAGGCGGCCGAGAGGCCGCGGCGCTCGATCCGGTGACCCGGAATGGGACCGTTTGTCACTCCCGGAATCCGAGGCGAGCCGGGGAATCCACTCCGCCCCGTTGCGGAGGACTCGCTTCCTTTCGAAGATACGCCGCTCCCTGGCACGTGATGTGCGGTGCCGAGAGCCAGAATTCGTCCAGAAACAGTGGAGGAGAACAGGAGTGAGCGACGCCCCTGTGAAGTTCATCGACCGCCGTGACGCGGGCAGACAATTGGCCCCCGCGGTCGAGGCAGCGGTAGGGGAGGATGACGCGGTCATCTTGGCCCTTCCCAGAGGCGGTGTGCCGGTCGGGTACGAGGTGTCCACTCGCCTGGGAGTTCCCTTGGACGTGCTGGTCGTGCGCAAGCTGGGCGTTCCCTGGCAGCCCGAGTTGGCGTTCGGTGCCATCGCCACCGGTGACATCGTGGTCCTCAACGACGATCACGTGAAGGCCCTCGGCTTGGGCCAGGAGATGATCCACGACATCGTGGAGCGCGAACACACGGAGCTGAAGGTGCGCGAGAAGCTCTACCGAGATGGTTGTGCACCCATCGACATCGCCGGGAAGACGGTCGTGGTCGTGGACGATGGCATCGCGACCGGATATACCGTTCGTGCTGCTCTCAAGTCTCTGGAACACCGGGGTGCGAAGCGCCGGATCGTCGCCAGTCCGGTGGCTGCCGCCGGGACCGTCCGCGCGCTGGAGGAGGATGCGGACCAGGTGATTTGCTTGAAGACGTCCGTGGCGTTCGGTGCAGTCGGCAGGTGGTATGACGACTTCGCTCCGGTCTTCGACCTGGAGGTGAGGGAGCTGCTGGGGAACGCTAGCCGGCAGGAGTCCAGCGCCTAACCCGCAATGGATGCAACCTCCGGGTCCGGTTCCGCAGAGGCGCTAGCGAGCCGCATCATGGAGGAGTTCGCCACCCGTACCGGCCTGTCATCCAACATGAGACAGGTGCGGTATCTCTGGACCGACGCCTTCGCGGTCTGCAACTATCTCACGCTTTTTCGTCGAACCGGCCTGCAGCGTCACCGCGAGCGTGCCGTTGCTTTGATCGATCACGTACACCACGCGCTTGGGCGGCATCGCGATGATAGCCGGCGCCGGGGGTGGATCAGCGGGCTCGATGAAGAGGAGGGCGAGCGGCATCCGACAGCACGCGGCTTACGGATCGGCAAGCCGCTGAGCGAGCGCGGCCCTGGCGACCGGTACGACCCTCGACAGGAGTGGAATCGTGACGGGCAGTACTACCACTACCTCATGCGCTGGACGCACGCGTTGGCTCGTGCGGCCGAGGTCCTCGAGGACCCGAAGCTTCACCAATGGGCCGTCGAGCTGGCCAAGGCGGCGCACGCGGGCTTCACCTACCGTTCGGCCCCCGGTTCGGCGCCGAGGATGTATTGGAAGATGAGCATCGATCTCACTCGGCCGCTCGTTCCGTCGCAGGGAGCGCATGACCCGCTGGACGGACTTGTGACCTCGAGTGGGCTAGGACCGGATGAGCTCCGCCAAGAGGTGAATGAGCTTTGGCGCATGTGCAACCCCGCTGCCTGGGCGACCGACGATCCCTTGGGCGTCGGCGGTCTCCTGACCGACACCTGGCGAGTGGCGCAACTCCTCCTGGCCTCGCGAGCCCAAGGGCGGGGGCGTCTCGAGGAACTCTTGCTGCAGCTCGTGGAGTCCTCTTTAGAGAGCCTCGACGGACTGACCAGAAGTCGGACGCTCGTGCGGCGGTTCGAGGACCGCCTCGCCTTCAGGGAACTGGGCCTCGCCATCGGGCTCCGTGCATCGGAAGAGCTCCTCGGAGCCGTCGAAGCTTTGCCGACTCAGGTTCGAACGGACGCGTTGAGAGGGGTCGCGCACTACGTGTCATTGGCTCACGAGATCACAGCGACTTGGTTGTCCACGGAGGCAAGGACGAGCGCCCTGTGGAAGGCACATGAGGACATTAACGACGTCATGCTCGCCACTGCGCTGGCGCCCGACGAGTTCATCCGCGCGTAGCGCTGACAAGCCGCGACGGGTATCTCGGCGGACGGCGTGGACCTTGCAAGCTTTGCGCTCAGCAGGCCGAGAAGAACTCAGTGAAGGGAGACGTTCGATGCCCAAGACGACAGCGCCGCCGGAGCGGCAGATCGAGGAGCACACGAGCGAGTCGCGGACCCGCCGCGAGGAGCACAAGGTCCGGGGCGACAAGATCGTCGCCAAGCTCAAGGAGCTCGTCCACGAGGGGAACGTTCGGCACGTCGTCATCAAGAACGACGAGGGCCGCACGCTCATCGAGTTTCCGGTGACGGTCGGAGTGGCGGGTGCCGTCCTGGTGCCTGTATGGGCGGCGGTGGGTGCGCTTGCCGCGCTCGTGACGAACTGCTCGATCGAGGTCGAGCGGGAGGACCTGGAATAGCCTCCCCGTTCAACCGCGACGTCGCCAGCAAGCTCGACCGCGTCGCTGACCTGCTCGAGTCGCACGACGCCAATCCATTCCGCGTACGAAGCTATCGGCGCGTGGCCGACGAATTGCGCGCACTCACCGGTTCGGTGACGGAGCTTTACGAGGAGGGCGGGCGCAGGCGCCTCCAGGAGATTCCCGGCGTGGGACGCGCGATCTCCGGCTCGATCGTCGAGATCGTGGAGACCGGGGAGCTACGCTTGCTGGACCGTATGGAGGCCGAAGGGGCTCCCGAGAAGGCGTTCCAGCGCTTGCCCGGCGTGGGCCCGGAGTTGGCTCGGCGCATCCACGAGGAGCTCGGCGTGACCACCCTGGAAGAGCTGGAGCTCGCCGCCCATGACGGTCGTTTGAGAGCGGTAGAAGGCGTCGGTGAGAAGCGGGCGGGGGGCATCCGCCACGCCCTGGCCGGTATGCTGGCGCGGTCCCGTCGGTCCTTGCCCGAGAGGTCCGAAGCGCTGCCGCGCCCTGCGGTCGGCCTGCTCCTGGACGCGGACCGCGACTACCGCAGGAGGGCACGTGAGGGCACACTGCGCCGCATTGCCCCCAGGAGGTTCAACCCGGCCCACGAGCCGTGGCTCCCGATCATGGAGGTCGAGCGGGACGGATGGGATCTTACGGCTCTCTTCTCCAACACGCGGCGCGCGCACGAGCTCGGTCGGACCCGTGACTGGGTGGTCATGTACTACCACCGGGACGGTGACCACGGACAGTGCACGGTCGTCACCTCTCACTCGGGACGCCTGAAGGAGCTGCGCGTGGTCCGCGGGCGCGAACCCGAGTGTCGGCGCTACTACGCCGAGGAGCAGAGGACCGCCTGACGTCAGGGGGGCGTCTCCCCCTGACCCGCCGTACCCGCCTGCCTCCGCGCCATGACGAGAAGCGCGAGCAGGGCAATCAGGATAGCCGTGGTAAGGGGGAAGAAGATCACGTCCCAACCGGTACCGACGGGTTCCGTCGTCGTGCCCAGCAAGATCGCGCCGACAACAGGGAGCACGAAGAAGAGGCCGAGGCCGGCCAGGAGGAGCGAGGCCCACCAGGCCCAGAGGGACCGCCGGCGCAAGCCGTAGCCGCACAGGCTCGTCGTCAGGAGGACCACTGCCGCGAACGAGAGGCCGGACCCGGTCACGGCCTGCCCACGACCAATGACGGAGTGGAGCGCAAAGAGCGCTCCGAAGGCCACCACGAGCCAGCTCGCAAGCCGGGCCGACGGGGTGGCAGCCCTGCCCGCGGCGCTCACGACCCACCCACCATGTCGCTGGCGTCCGTCAGCGCCGTGGGTGGAGGCCCGGTGCGCCCGGCCGACGCCTCCCGCGCCTGGGCGAGACCGTCCAACACGTATGCCATTGTGCTTGCTACGATGAGGGCCGATGAGAGCAGAGCCAGAGGCGCGAGACCCCGTGCGGGCATTCCCACGACCAGCCAGAAGAGGACGACGAAGACGGAGGAACTGGAGAGGCGCCCATGGCTACGGTGCACGATCCGGACGGGCACTCGACGCATTCTGAGGGCCGCCCAACCCCCGCCGAGGACGAGATCCCGGCCCACGACGATGGTGAAGAACCAAACGGGTAGGGGCGCGAACGCGGGCCCCCGGCTGAACGCGAAGAACGCCGCCACGGCGCCTTGGACGAGCTTGTCGGCGACGGCGTCGGCGATCGCGCCGGCATGCGTCGCGAGATCGAAGCGTCGGGCGAGCCAGCCGTCGACCAGGTCCGAGAGACCGATCACGAGCAGCACGGCGACCGCTCCCCAGCGGTATATCCCAAACTCGACGCCCGCGCGGGCAAGCTCTTGTGCGTGAAGCGCGAGCAACAGGAAGGCGGGGAGGAGCGCCACCCTGGCCAGGGTCACGACCCAGAGAACCAAGCGAATCACCGGGATGCTCCCCAGAGGACATATGGTCCCATGGTGGGGCCAAACGCCGTTGCATCGGGTGTGGCGTGCGGCGAATCATTCACCAAGGCCCTCCATTCTCTCGCTCCGGCCCGCGAGGAGGTCACGCATCGTGCAAGAAGCTAGTGCACGGGACGTGCCGCGAGGCGTGCACCGATTCGCCTTGTGCCCTTCTGTCTCTTCCGCGGCCGGGGAATCGGGACTCTTTGGCGCCTCTGCCACCGGCCGCGGTGTGACAGCCCTCACCGGTTGGCGCCTTCTCCGTGAGGGTGCGTGGCACGCGTCGTGCGATCGAGGGAGGTTGCATGGGGCCGACCAAACGGGTCGGCCAAGACTCTAGAGGAGAGGAGGATTCTGATGCGTGCGCTCACCACCAAGCGTTGGGGAGCGGACGTCTCCCCGTGGCACGAGCTGGAGACCATGAATGACGGCCTGCGCCGCTGGACGGACTACCCCGCCTTCGGTGCTTCACTATTCAAGGCTCCCCTATTCTCCGAGGTCGATTGGTTCCCCGCCGTGGAGCTGGTCGAGGAGGATGGCGAGTTCGTGCTCACCGCCGAGCTTCCGGGTCTGTCCAAGGATGACGTGCACTTGTCCGTGGACGACAACGTCCTCACCCTGAAGGGCGAGAAGAAGACCGAACGCGAGGAGGCACACGGCCGGACTCATGTTCGGGAACGTGCGTACGGCACCTTCGAGCGTAGCTTCACGCTGCCGCGCAACGTCGAGGCCGAGAAGATCCGGGCCGACTTCCACGACGGCATCATGGAGATTCACATGCCCAAGGGGGAAGAGGCAAAGAGTAGGCATATCGAGATCAAGTGAAGAGTGTTGATGTCGAGTCGCCTGGTCTTTGTAGGGCACCGGCCCCCGGAGGGCGGCAGGTGGAACAGCGCCTGACGGGGGTTCGGTTAGAGAACCCTCGGGTTGAGGCGGGACGGAGGCACGAACCGCAAAGGAGCGGACATGAACGTAGCTGCGATTTGCACTCGCTTGCCGGAGAAGATCTCCGGTGACATCACGGTACTGAGTGCCGCGAAGCAGATGCTCGAGAACGAGGTCGGAACGCTCGTCATCACCGACGAGGATGGCCTCCCCGAGGGCATCCTAACGGACCGCGACATCGTGCTCCGCTGCGTGGCTGAAGGGTTGCGAGCCGAGAAGACGACGGTGGCCCGCGTCATGACGACCGATGTGCACACGGTCCACGAAGGCGCGGCGGCCGAAGCCGCCCTGGAGGAGATGGCCGACAAGGAGGTCCGCCGGCTGGTGGTCGTGAACGACGCGGGAAGAGTCGTCGGGATTGTCGCTCTGGACGATTTCTTGGAGGGCATCGCCGAGGCGACCGCCGACGTGGGAAGGCTCCTCAGGCGGCAAGTGCAGGTATAGGCCCCTATCTGTGCCCGACTTGGCAGGGGAGATCGACTACGCGAGGCGTCTGTGGGGTCCTGACGGCGAGGTGCCCCGCGAAGCGCTAGAATCACTCTGTCTGCCGGAGTGCAGAGGTGATTCGACGTGGGGACAAGTGTCCGCGTGGCTCGAGGGGCTGGCGACGGCCCGGCCGCCGCGCGTAGCGACGATGAGCGATCCGCCGCGGTCGTGCTCTTGGCGGACGCGGACGCGACCAGCCGCCGGGAGTTGGAAGCCCTCCTACTAGACCGGGGGTTTCGGGTCATGTCGGTTGGGGATGGGCAGGCCGCATTGGATCTGATCGATCGTGAGGTCATCGATGTCGTCCTACTCGCACTGGACCTTCCCAAAGTCAGTGGGCTGAATGTCCTCGCCGCGATGCCCGCCTTGCAGACGGACGCGAGATTCGTCGTCATGGCAGAGAGCTCGACGGTTGCGTCGGCGGTCGAGGCCATGAAAGCCGGCGCGTACGACTTTCTCGAGAAGCCCTTGGATTCCGACCGGCTGCTCCAGGTCATCGGCCGAGTGCTCGAGGATGTCTCGGCGGGACGGGAGGTACGGTGCATTCGTCGCTCGGCAAGCGAGCGTGGTCTGTCGGCCATCGTGGGACGCACCGCGGTCATGCACAGGATGTTCCGGCTCGTGGAGCGGGTCGCGCCCACTCGGGCCAACGTCCTGGTCACGGGTGAGACAGGATCCGGGAAAGACCTTGTCGCTCGTGCGGTACACGATCTTTCGCCGCGGGCGGAGGCGCCGTTCATCGCCGTCAGCTGCTCGGCGATCCCGAGCTCGCTCTTGGAGGCCGAACTCTTCGGCCACACTCGTGGATCCTTCACAGGGGCCGTCCAGAGTCGTAGGGGCCTGATCGAGGAGGCCGGTGGCGGGACGCTCTTTCTGGACGAGATCAGCACGCTCTCGGAAGACGTGCAGGTGAAGCTGCTGCGGGTTCTCCAGGACCGTCGGGTTCAAAGAGTGGGGAGCAGCAATCCCGTCTCGGTGGACTTCCGCCTTGTCGCCGCAACGAACACGGACCTATCCCGACTAGTGCAGCGCGGCGACTTCCGCGAGGACCTCTTCTTTAGGCTGGACGTCTTCCCGATCGAGGTGCCCCCGCTTCGAGAGCGCCCGGACGACATCCTGCCTCTCGCGGACCACTTCCTTTCCCGCTTTGCGGCGGAGCACGAAATCACGGCACCGAGATTGTCGCCGACCACGCTCTCTCGGATGGTGAGCTACGGGTGGCCTGGCAACGTCCGCGAACTCGAGAATTTCATCGAGCGCTCTCTCATCATGTATCCGGGGGCCCGGAGCTTTCCGTTCGACCTTCCGAGAACCGGGCAGGTGCACGAGGAGGCGGAGTTGATCGAGCGCGCCGCCGAAGACCACTGGACGCTCGAGCGCTTGGAGCGGGAATACCTCCTGTCGACGCTCGAGCGCAACCTCTGGCGCCAATCGGCGGCCGCTGAAATCCTCGGCATCAACCGGCGGACGATCCACCGGAAGCTGAACCGGTATCGCGAGCAGGGCTTGGTGCCGGCACTCGAGGAATGATGAGCGACGCCACGGCGCGCGGCGCTCTGGCCGATCATCTCGCTCGTGCTGGCATTCACGATCCGGCAGTTCTGACAGCCGTGCGGGAGGTGCCCCGAGACGCGTTCCTGCCGCCGGAGCTGAAGGAGTTCGCCTACGAGGACACACCGCTTCCCATCGGCGAGGGCCAGACCATCTCGCAACCGTTCGTCGTGGCGCTCATGGCGCAGGAGGCGCGGCTAGGACCGGAGCACCGGGTGCTGGAGGTCGGCACCGGATCGGGATACGCGGCCGCTGTCTTTTCGCGTGTGGCGGGTGAGGTCTACACGATCGAGCGGCTCCCCGCCCTGGGCGAGCTTGCTCGGGCGCGCCTCTCCGAATTGGGATACGCCAACGTGCACGTCCGCCACGGAGACGGAACGCTGGGATGGCCCGAGGCGGCTCCTTTCGATGCCATCCTCGTGGCCGCGGGTGGCCCCGATCCCCCACCGAGCCTCATGGAGCAGCTCGCTCCGGGCGGCCGCTTGATCATCCCGGTAGGGGACACGCCTCGGGAGCAGCGCTTGGTGTGCGTGCAGAGGCGCGACGGCCGCTTCGAGCGCACCGACCTGGGGGGAGTTCGGTTCGTTCCCCTCGTGGGCGAGGAGGGGTGGCGCTCTCCGGCCGGAGGGCGCGTCGCGGCGGTGAAGGCGCCCAGGAGTCCCCGGCATGGGGCGGCGCACCTTCTCCGCGAGGTCGTTGAGCCCGTCACGGAGATCGAGGGCGCCGACCTCGGCTCACTGATGGCACACATCGGGGACGCACGCGTCGTGCTCATCGGGGAAGCCACGCACGGCACGTCCGAGTTCTACCGGATGCGGGCCCGCATCACGCGGGAGCTCATCGAGCGGCACGGCTTCAAGATGGTGGCCATCGAAGGGGACTGGCCCGACGCCGCGCAGATCCACCGTTGGGCACGAGGGGTGTCGCCGAACGGTGCCCCTCCACCCTTCACGCGCTTTCCGACCTGGATGTGGCGCAACCGCGAGACCGCCGACTTCCTGGCCTGGCTCCGCGAGTGGAACGCCAGTCAGGCGCCCGATGCCCGGGCGGGCTTCCACGGGCTGGACCTCTACAGCCTCTACACCTCGATCGACGCTGTCCTCGGCTACCTAGACCGTGTGGACCCCGACGCCGCCCGAGTCGCCCGCGAGCGGTACGGCTGCCTGACGCCCTGGCAACGCGACCCGGCCACGTACGGCCGCGCCGTTATGACCGGCCGATATCGGCTCTGCGAAGCTGAGGTCGTGGCGATGCTCGGCGACTTGCTGCATCGCCGATTGGACTACGTGGGGGCGGACGGGGAGCGGTACCTGGACGCGGTTCAGAACGCCCGGCTCGTGGCCCACGCGGAGCAGTACTACCGCGTGATGTACCAGGGCGGGCATCACTCCTGGAACCTGCGTGACCGGCACATGTTCGAGACGCTCCGGGTGCTGCTCGCCTGGCATGGCGAGGCGTCGAGAGCGGTCGTGTGGGCCCACAACAGCCACGTGGGCGACGCCGAGGCAACGGAGATGGGAGCTCAGGGACAAGAGACGATCGGAGGGCTTTGCCGAAATTGGCTCCGTGAACAAGCGTTCCTCGTGGGATTCGGGACGGACCGGGGCACCGTCGCGGCTGCGAGCGATTGGGGTGGTCCCCTGGAGATCAAGTCGCTGCGGCCGGCGCGGCCAGACAGCTACGAAGCGATCTGCCACGAGGCCGCCGTCCCAAGCTTCATTCTCCAGCTCAGGGATCCCGTGCGCGAAGAGGTGTGGGACGAGCTGGAGGAGCCGCGACTCGAGCGTGCGGTGGGTGTCATCTACCGCCCCGATACAGAACTCCAGAGTCACTACTTCCAGGCGTCCCTACCCCGCCAGTTCGACGCCTACATCTGGTTCGATGAGACGAAGGCCGTCGAGCCCCTGAAGGGAGCCCCAGTGACCCCCGGGGTTCCCGACACGTACCCGTTCGGCGTGTAAGTGGCAGAGCCGATCTCGGTGTGACGAATCATGCCGCCGAGGTTCGCGGCCCGTGCGACCAGGGCGAACGTCAACAGGGTCAACGCCAGCGTTGCCATCGCGACGAGCCTCTGCGTGCGTTGCGCCCGGTCTGGGAGCGCCAGGCCTCCCAGGGCAAGTAGGCCGGTCACGATGGCGGCCCAAGTGGCGGCCTCGGCGGCCCCCTCATGTGCTTCGATGGCCGTCTCGGTCACGCCTGGAAGTTCCTCGACCACCCCCTCCGCCCGCTCGCCAGTCTGTGAAGCGGCGAAGGCGCCCACGCCGGCGACCAGGGCCAGCACGAGGCCGACGTTGACCAGCGCCGGCAGGTTCCGATAGAGGGCATAAGCTAGGACGCCGGCCGCGAACAAAGATGCGAATAGAGGCAGGTGGTTCACCAAGAGGTGCAGATGCGCGGCGTTCATTGAATCCTCCGCTGTGAGTGGAGTCGTCCTACGTACCCCGTGCTGCTGGCAGGAATGGAGCCAGATCAGCCGGCACCAGTCTCGGCCCCACTCCGGCTCCCTTCTGCCCGTGCGTGGGACATTCCATCTCACCCGGAGACGAAAACGCTCCCCCCGCAAGCCGTGGTGGACTCGCTCCGGCCTGCGGGGGCTCGACCCAGCCAGGTACGCTTCTTGACATGAAGAAAGGCGAGACCCGAACCCACGGAGTGTTCCATGAAGACGCGTAGCGATCTCGCAAGCCTTTCGCGGGCAGTGGAGGAGCAATTGGTGCTCAGCGTGTATCTCGGGCGCGAGAACGAGGACCCGGGCAAAGGACCGGAGTGGCGGAAGAGACTGGATGTCGCCCTGGGGCACCTCCGGTCGGACATCGAGGCGCGAGCGCCGGCGGATCTGCCCGCTTTCGAGCAGGCCTCGGGCAGAGTGATGACCAGCCTTGAGTCGTTCGGCCGGATTCTCCCGCACGAAGGGTGGTGCGCTTTCGCTACAGAGGACCGCTTGTGGCTCGCGGAGGCGCTGTCGTTCCGTCCTGCCGAGATGGTGCGCTGGCGGCTAGGCGCGTGTGTTGCGCCATACATCAGGGCGCTCAAGGTCGGTCGTCCGGCCATTGTGGCTGTGCTCATGGGCCTGCATGCCGACCTGTACCGCTACGAGCGGGGCGAGTTCTCTGACGAGCTGGAGTTGCATGGCGAACCGCCGCCTGATGAGGCCGGGGACGTCGGTGTTTCGAAGCGGGCCTCGATGGCCAGCGGCGTGCGGGGCGTGACCCGTGCCGACCACGTGAAGCGCGCTCAGGATGAGAACGAGAGGCGCCACCGCAAGAACCTTGAGGAGGCGTTGATCGAGATGGCGGGCGAGGACGGGGTGGTGGTCCTTGGTGGCACTCAGAAGGCGATCAGTGCAGTGCGAAAGGACCTAGAGCCCGCTCTGGCCGGTCGCATCACTGAGGTGCCTGAGCTGGCCTTCGATGCCGAGCGAGAGGATCTCGTCACGCATGTCCGAGCCGCGGTTTCGCGGCTCACGGAGGAACGGCAGGAGGGATTCCTGCAGAGCTGCGCCGATCCACATCGTGGCACCGGTGGGTGGAACGCAACGTATCGTGCGCTGGCGGCGGCCTCCGTGGACAAGATGCTCGTCGCTCGCGGCTTGGTCGAATCTTCCGCCGATGATGCGGAGCGCCTCATCCGCCTGGCTCTGGCGCAGGGCGCCGAGGTCGAGGAGGTCGGCGGGGAGCTCGGAGGCCGGCTCATGAAGGAGCGTGGCGGCATTGCAGCGAGGCTCCGGTTCGTGCCTGCGTCGCTGAAGGCATGACGGGCATCCCCTATCCAGCGGGTAGACCTATTTGGCGAACCCGGACGGGAACGGGAAGTTCTGGCCCTTGTCGATGATGGCGTACTGACCGGGGGCCAGGTATGCGAGCAGCGGATGTTTGGCGATCAACCGTTGATCCTCCCTCGCCCGACGCCGTAGCGCGTCCTCATGCACCCTGGCCGCCACGATGCTTCCGATGACGAGGCCGTTCTCTCCAAAGCCCTCGACGATCCTGTCGAGCTTGCACTCGAGATGCACGTACGCGCCGTCGAGTAGCGGGCCGGCGACGACCTCGCCGGGAATGACCGGCAGGTTCACGATGGAGGTCTTGTGGCCGTCCTCGCAGCGGGGCTCGGCCGAGAGGCTGGTGTGGACCAGCTGGTCTGGCCGTGGATAGCTCACCGTAAACGCGTGCTCCCGGATCGCGTTCCGGTAGGTGGCGTGTCGGGGTGTGCAGACGAAGCCGAAGTAGTTCTCCCAACCGAGCGGTGTGGCCATGTGCTTGGGCGCGAGATCATATGAGCCGTCGGGCTCCTTCGTGCCGATCACCAAGAGGGGCGCTACCCAGAAGAAGCGATCCCAGATCGCGTGCGAGACGTCCAGCGTGGTGTATCGATCACCGTCGGCGTTCATTCCGCCCCCCTCACCGGTTCGGAGGTCGCGTGATCAAGACCGGGCATTCAGCCCCCCGGATCACCTTGTCTGCGACGCTCCCCAACACCGCTCGACTGATCCCGCCCCGGCCGCGCGTCGCGATCGCGACCAAGTCGGCCTGGCGGCTTTCGGCTTGACGGAGGATTCTGTTCGCGACCGGCACGGCGAGCTCAGTGACGGTCTCGACAGTGCAGCCCTTCGCACGGAGGGATTCCGCGGCGGCGTCGAGCTGGGTTTCGGCCTCGCGTCGCATGGCTTGGACTTGCTCCTCCGGGAACTCGAAGCCCGCCGGTTGCAGCGCGGCACCGGGGGCGTAGGGCGGCTCGATCACGTGGAGCAGAACGTACGTCGTGTCTGTAGCCCCGCCCAGCGCGGTCGCGGGCCCCAGCGCTCCGGCGCTCAACTCGGACCCGTCGAGGGGCACGAGCACAGCACGGGTGCCTCGCTCGTGCGGACGAAGCGATCCGCCACGCTTCCCAGCCAGGCGCGCTCGACGGCTCCGCGGCCGTGGGACGCCATGACGGTCAGCCCGGCTCCCACCTGAGATCGGTGCTCCTCGAGGGCCCCGGTGACGTCGTAGGCCCTGAGGAGCTTCGTCGAAACCCCGGGCACGCCGGCCGCCTGCACTCGGGCGGCTGTCGCCTCCAGATAGTCGGCCTCGACTTCTCCGAGGGAGGCCTCGTACGGCAGCTCGGGAAGCTCCATTAGAGGGGGCATCAACACAGTCGCGAGGTGGACGTGCGCTCCACTCGCTCTCGCGATCGAGGTCGCGGCCCTCAGGGCCTGTTCCGCATTGGGGGTGCCGTCCAGCGGGACGAGTATGCGTTCAAACATGGGACTCCACCTCGACTGGGGTGCCGACCTCGACTTCCACGTCGAGACCGTCGCGCACACTCGCGGTCACGACGCAGAAGTCCTCGAAGATGGCCAGGCATCGTTGGAGCTTCTCCGGAGGAACCGTCCCGACGTCTGGTTGGATGTGCACCTTGAGCGACCCGAGACGCATCCGCCCCTGCTCGTTACGCACGATGGATCCGGTGATGCGCGTCTCTACATCGGCGACGTCGATTCTGGCCTTGCCCAGACAGAAGAGGAGGCTGGCACTCAGGCAGTTGCCGATGGCAGCCGCAAGAACCCTGGCCGCACTCGGTCCCTGCCCGTCCCCGAGCGGCTCGGGTTCGTCCATTCGCAGGGTCGTTCGGCTTCCGTCCTGGAAGTCGACGTCGAACTGGTACTTCTCGTGCCGGGATAACGTAACCTCGAACGTGTCTTCCATGTCGTCAGCCCTCACGTGTCGATGACGAAGTTGAGAGCTGGACGGCGGCCTGCGCCAGTAGCGCGCGAGCTTCGCTGGCGACCGCAGCGATTTCTGGGTCGTTCTCGAAGCCGCCTACGCCCATCATGACGCGCGGGTCGGCGATCCTCACCAAGACCCCGCCCCCTCCGGTGGCCTCGACCGTGACGTTGCACGGCAGCATGAGGCCGATCTCGGGCCGGGCCGATAGGGCCCGGTGGGCCAGCTTCGGGTTGCATGCGCCGAGGATCGCGTAGTCACGAAAGTCGACATCGAGCTTCGTCTTGAGGGTCTCCTTCACGTCGATGCGCGTGAGGATCCCGAAGCCCTGCTCTTTCAGCGCGTCCGCCACACGCTCGAGCGCTTCCTCATAAGAGCCATCCAGCCGAACATCTATTGCAAGTGGAACTGTGGTGTTCATGCGACCACCTCGAAGTTGAGCATCATGTTCATGTCCTCGTGCTCCAGATTGTGGCAGTGGAGTAGGAAGAGGCCCTCGTGAACGAAGCGCACAGCCACGTCAACGCGCTCACCCGGCATGGTCAGCACAGTGTCCTTCAGGCCGGTTTCCCACGCCATGACGCGAGCGCGTCCTCCGGTGCGCGAGAGCACCCGGAACTGTCCCGCATGCACGTGCACAGGGTGCGGCAGCTCGCTCTCATTCACGAAAGTCCACACCTCCGTTCGCCTCACCGGCACGCGCTCATCCACGCGCTCCAACTCGAACGTCTTTCCGTTGATGGTGTGGGTCGGCCCGCTCCCCATCATCATCGAGCTGTTGAACGTATAGGTGCGGCGGGGGGTCGCGGCGGTAATCCGGCCGTGATCCGGCACGGTCGAAAACCGCGTCGGCGGGGGAGGTCCCGGCTCGGCGGGGGAGTCCTGCACCACGAACTCGAGCAGGTCCAGCTCACTGCCCTGCCCGGGCCCACCCATGCCCATCATCATGCCACGGCCCCCGCGCCCACCCCTCATGCCCATCATCATGCCGGGGGCTTCGAAGGCCAGAGAGCGAAGCATCACCCGCTCCCCGGACTGCCGTGCCGAGAAGTCAACCAAGATGTCGGCCCGCTCAGCCGGGCCGAGCATGATGCGCTCCGCACGGATGGGTGCCTCCAGCAGCCCTCCGTCACTCCCGATCAGGGTCAGCGGGTCCCCATTCGAGAGGCCGAGATCGAAGATCCGCGCGTTCGACCCGTTCAGGATCCTCAGCCGGTAGCGCGAGCGACGCACGTCGACCGTCGGGTCGGCCACCCCATTCGCGAACGCGGTGTCCCCCAAGTAGCCGTGCATCCTGTCGTGCGGCATCCCGACGCCATAGGCCAGGGATAGATCCCCTCCGAGCCGCTTGTCCTGGAGGATGAGAGGAATCTCGTATTCGCCCGACGGCAGCTCGTAGCCGTCCTCCTCGTCGCCCTCGACGATCAAGAGGCCACCGATTCCCTTATAGGTTTGAGCCGCCGTGACCCCGTGGGTGTGGGGGTGGTACCAGTAGGTGCCCGGCCGGTCCAGAACGGGGAACTCGTAGCCGTACGTCTCGCCGGGGTCGATCGCGAGCCGCGGATGTCCGTCGGCCTCCTGCGGTACGGCCAAGCCGTGCCAGTGGAGAATCGTCCGTTCGGGCAACTGATTCACGAGATCGATGCGGGCGGTCTGGCCCTGCAGTAGCCGAATCGTGGGGGACGGCACCGAGCCGTTGAGTGTCCAAGCGTCCACGAGGCCGGGGCCGGCATCGACCCGCGCGGGACGCGCGGTGAGTGTCAGCCCTTCCCCGGAAACCGTGACCGCTCGGCGTAGCGGATTTCGCGGCGTTTGCTGAAACGCCTTGCTCAGCCCCGGGAAGCCGCTTGGAAGCACGGCTCCCGCGCCGACCAGACCGATGAAGCTTCTGCGATCCATTGATTCCAACCCTCCGAAAGCGTCGCCGCCTGTCCCCCAATGATCTAGATCCTGGATCGCTGGCGCTGTCGGGGGTTTTCGGCAGGCGCACGTGGGGAGAGTGCCAGGAGCCCTTCTCCTAATTGAGTGCCACGACGACTGCCGCTGGTTCCCGGTGAGGGAGGCTACCGCACCACGACGTTCACCAGCTCCTGGAAGACGGTCTGGTCGACACCCCCTGTGGGGCTCACGGCCCCGAGCCACGCTGCCGTGTTCAGGTCGACGACGAGCTCGACGCGCTCTCCCGCGGTGACGTCGAGGTCGATCGGCCGGGCTACGACGAGGCTAAGGTCCTCCAGCTCGACCCGCACTTCCGGCACCAGCATTCCGTCGATGACCAGCCCTTCCACTTCGGCTCTGATCTCGGTGAAGACCAGTTGGAACTCCGTATAGCGCCTCGCAGGGACGAGCTCCGTCACGGCCCGGACTTCGTTGCGTCCTCTCAGGTCCACCCGGACACGGCTCTCCTCGTCACCGAGCTGAAGGGAAGCCCCGCCTTCGGTGATCAGAAAGACGAGGAAGCGAGCCTCGACCTCGCCCTCCACCTCGGATTCGCCCTCGTGTGAACTGAGCGTCGGTAGCGTAGCGATCGTCGGTCGGGTAGAGAACTGCGCAGCCAGCGCGAGCGTGTCCGCGTCGCCGGAGACGACGACGGTCGCCTCGCCAACGAGCCCGCCGGCGACCACGTTGCCGCAACCCGCGGCGACGAGACCCAGGATGGCCGAGGCGGCCCATCCCATGGTTCTGGGATATCTATTCGAACTCATCATGTCATTCCCTTGGCAGGGATATCGTTGTCGGATGGCGGACCGAAGACGTCCGCCCAGCGTTGTCTTTCCTGGGTCATACCCAATACGGCGAAGCGCTCACGTGCTTCCTCCAGCAACTGCTCCGCCGTGTCTTTCTCACCCCTTAGCGCCTCGGCTTCCGCGTAGGCCTGGACCGTGAGTGCCTCCTCGAGGATCGGGAGCTTCCGTTGGCGGACCAACTCCAGCGATCGTTCGAAGAGGACGAATGCGTCCGGGTTGTCTTCCGCGGAGGCGATGCGGCCCAACAGCCGATACACCTCTGGAAGAGTCGGGACCATTCGCGCGCGAATGGCCTCCCGCTCGGCCTCGCGCGCATGTTCGGCCGCATCAAGTGTTCGGCCGCGCGCAAGGAACGATTCCGCGAGATTCAAGCGCATCGTGATGCGTGCGCGGCTGTGCGTCGCCGTCCGCACCGCCGTACGGAAGTGCTCCTCCGCCCGGTCGTAGGCCCCCTGTGCCATGAGGAGCTGCCCGCGCGCGTTCTCGATGAACGGGGTCGCGGAGTCGGCGTCTATGACCGCGGCGGCTGCCTCGGCCTCGCGAAGCAGCGGTAGGCTCTCTTCGATGCGACCGCGAGAGCGCGCGACGATGTGGAGATTGATCAGCGCGTGCCAGCGCTCTGGCGCCGGTTCCGTCAACGGCTCGAGTACCTCGAGGGCCGTACGGTACCGGGACTCGGCCTCGTCCCAGCGTCCCTGATCTTGGAGCACGTTGCCCGCCCCGATGGCGGCCTCCGCCGCGCCGCGAGTATCGGACATGCCGCGTGCGAGATCGTGGGATTGCTCGTAACGACGCAACGCATCGGCGAGGTCGCCGAGCGTTCGGGCCGCCCGCGCGGAACGGCGCAGAGCCAGAGCGGCCACGGTCCGGTCGCGATCGCCCTCGACGGCCCGGAAGGCGGCTTCGGCATAGCCGAGTGCCCGATCCGGCCTGTCACCCGCCTCTTCCGACGCGGCCGCTTCGAGGAGTGCGGCCGCAGCCCCGAGCGCGTCACCCGCGGCCAGGGCCGCCAGGGCCCTGCCCACGAGCCTGTAGACCGCCTGGAGTCGGTCAGCCTCTCGGCGTGCCAGGGCTGCGAAGTCATGCGCCGCGGAGATGTCGGGCACGAACCGCGAGCCCACCGTGTCCAGCTGTCCCGATCCGGCCCAGGCCTTCGACCGGTCGGGCTCCGACCGGCCGAGGAGGTCGTCGAGAATCGGACGCAATTCGTCCAGCTCGGGGAGAGCGGTCCTCACTTCGTCCAGGGTCAGGCGCTTCATGACGGTACCGTAGGGCAGGCTTCGTGCCCGCATTCCGCACGGAGTTGACCCGATACGTAAGATACAGTGCTGAAATCAGTTACGGGGATAGCGACCGCGTTCTCAGTCAACGGCGGGGGCTCTACGGTGCACCGTTTTGGTGCGCTCATGGTCGGCCCCCGTTCGTCGGGCGCCCATCGATGCCGTACTCCTTCATCTTCCGAGCGAGCGTATTCCGATGGATGCCGAGCGACTCGGCTGCCTGCGCCATATGCCCGTCTACGGAGGCGAGCGCCCGTCGGATGTGGTCGGACTCGACCTCCTCCAGGGAGAGCTCGGGCGCGTATCCGACCGGTTCGGGACCACCGCCGTGCGCTGACGCGATCGGAGCGGCTAAGCCTACCCTTAGGTCGGCCGACCGGATGACTTCGCCGTGGGCGAGCAGGACCGCTCGGTCCATCACGTTGCGAAGCTCCCGGACGTTGCCAGGCCAGGCCGCGTCCTCGAGGCGCAGGAGCGCGCGCTGGGTGACGGCACGCACCGGCTTTCCGTGTCGATGAGCGAAATGCGCCCCGAAATGCAATGCGAGTCGCCTTACGTCACCACCGCGCATCCGCAGGGGCGGCAGGTTCAATTCGACCACGGCCAGGCGGTAGAACAGGTCTTCCCGAAAGCGACCCTCTTGCATGGCCGGCCCCAGCGCTTGGTTGGTGGCGGCGATCACGCGCACGTCGACGGGCTGGCTCTTCTCGCCGCCGACCCGTTCGACTACGCGGTCCTCCAACACGCGAAGCACCTTCGCCTGGAGCACTAGGCTCATGTCCCCTATCTCATCCAGGAACAACGTTCCGCCGTGAGCCCGCTCGAATCGACCGACCCGGCGGGCGACCGCACCCGTGAAGGCGCCGCGCTCGTGACCGAACAGCTCCGATTCCAGTAGTTGCTCGGGGATGGCGGCGCAGTTCACGGCTACGAAGGGTCCGCTCCTTCGATCGCTGGCCCAGTGAAGGGAGCGAGCTACGACCTCTTTGCCCGTGCCGGACTCTCCCGTGAGCAAGACCGTGCTCGTCGAGCGGGACGCCCGAGCAACGGTCTCGAAGAGCGTGCCCATCGCCGGGCTGTCCCCGACCAGGAGAGGAGCACCCTCCAAGGCACCTTCCTCGTCCAGCCGAGGGAAGGGGACTTCCGGGCCCTCGTCTGCGACGGCCGCGAGCCGGGACTGAAGCTCGGCTTCGTCGACGGGCTCCCGCAGGAGGCCGACAGCCCCGACGCGCTCCATCATTAGCGCTCTCTCGAGCGAGACGGCAGGGGCCGTAAGGAACAGGGCTCCGGCGGTACCCTGTTCCGCGACCCGCTTCGCGATTGGGTCATCGACGTGGTCCGCTGAGAGCGACAGGACCGTGGCGGTCCAAGGCGATCGATCCAGGGCCTTGAACAGCTCCCCGACGCCTTGCACGGCAACGAAGTCGAGCCCTGTGGCCCGGGCCGCACGTTCGGTGGTGTTCCCTGCGTCCGGCCTTTGGAGGCACAGGACTGCGCGAGTTGCTGTTGAGTTCTCCATGTGCACTAATTTGATGCAATGATGGAATTGCCGCAATGTAATAGTGCATCACTGGTCTTCGTCGAATGATATGGAAATCACAAGTTGTTGATACAGAAGAGTTTGGGCGTGCGGCACGCGCCTTGCTTTTCCAGAAGGCACGAGAACTCATTAGAACTCAGAACCAAGGGTGTCAGCATGGATACGAAGCGATGGACGACGCGTGCGGCCGCGGCTACCGCGGCACTCGTCTTACTGGGCGGATGCGCGGACGGCACGGGAGTATCCGGGCCGGCCCAGGTGTCGTTGAACTTCCGGGTCGCAGGAAGCGGTGGCCCGGCCGCGGCTCCGGGCCTCGTTGGTGGGGGCCCGGCGCTTACGGACGGTCCGCTGCCCCACATCCACGTGACGGGCACGAACGGCACCCTCACGCTCGACTCGCTCTTCATCATCATCAACGAGGTCGAGCTCAAGCGTGACGACCCTTCCTGCGATTCCGTCGAAGTCTCGGGGTTTGACTGCGGCGAGTTCGAAGCGGGACCGAGATTCCTCAAGCTCGCGCTCGACGGGCAGCCCATCGAGGCGGTCACGGCCCTCATCCCCGCAGGGAACTACAAGGAGCTCGACTTCGAGATCGAGGACCTCGAGGACGACGAAGGCGATCCGACGGAGGCGGCGCTCATCGCTGCGGTACGGGCGGAGATCCTCGCCGAGATTCCCGATTGGCCGAGGAAGGCGAGCGCCCTGGTTATGGGATCGTTCGCACCGTCGGCGGGGGGCTCGATCGACTTTCGGGTCTTCCTGGAAGCCGAGATCGAGATCGAGTTCGAGCTGCTCCCGCGTTTGGTGATCGACGACCAGGGAGCCGCAAGTCGTGACCTTACAGTCAACGTCTCTCCAGACATCTGGTTCACGAACCCCGACGGTACGGTGATCGAGCTGCAGGACTGGGACTACGACGCGACGCAGCAGTTGCTCGAGTTCGAAGTGGAGATGGAAAACGGCTTCACCGAGATCGAGTTCGACGACTGAGGCTTCACTGACACCCTGGGTTCACCCGACCTGAGCAGGTCGCTGAGGGCAGTTGGCGCTTCAGCGGCCTGCTCAGATCGACAGGACCCGGATCGTGGCGTAACCCACGTAGAGCACCACCAGCGCGACGGCCTCGTGCCGCTGTAGTCCCCGTCGTCGGGTGAGGAAGATCAGGAGGGCCACGGTGGCTAGGGTCAGAGCCGGCAGATCGAAGTAGAGCGTTTCAGGCGCCACGATCAGAGGGTGGATGGCTGCCCCGAGACCCACGGGAACGAGCAGGTCGAAGATGTTGCTTCCGAGCACGTTCCCGACGGACATGCTGGCGTGGCCCTTCCTGGCGGCACCGACAGCCAGTGCCAGCTCCGGCAGGCTCGTACCGGCACCGATGATCAGCACGCCGAGGACCGTCTGACCGATTCCCCATGCCTCCGCGAGCACGACGGCTTCCGTCACGACGATGTGTGCGGCAAGGATGACCGTCACGAGTCCGAAGCCGATTGACAGCGCGGGTGACGTGCCTGCCTTGGCAGGCGGCCCGCGGGAATGGCCGTTATGGCTCTCCTCCTGCACCAGCGCCACGAGATAGATCAGGTACGCTAGCAGCAGTGCCGCGCCCTCGAAGTGGCCCACGTACCCGTCGAAGGTGAGCGCCGTGGTGAGCCCGATCGCGAGTAGGAGGGTGAGTCCATCTCGGCGGACCATCCGAGGAGCGACGCCTAAGTACCCCACCAATCCCGCCACTCCAAGGGCGAGCGTTCCCTGAGCCATCGCGCTGCCCGTCGCATTGCCGACAATGACACCCGATGCCTCGATGCCCTGAAGCTGTTGAACGCTGCCACTGATCGAGACCAGCAGCTCGGGGAGGTCGGTCCCGATCGCCAGGACCGTCAGGCCCACGAAGCCCTTGGAAAGCCCGTGTCGCTCGCTCAGCTCGACTGCGCCTCGGACGGTCAGGAGCGTACCGCCCCACAGGCCGAGGAGGCCGAGCATCAGAAGGATGGTTTCGAGCAATTCGCTGGCGGTGTGCGTCTAGGCGAGATGGACGGGCTGATGGCCAACCGTGGGAGCGCTCCGCTTATGGCTCGACGCGCGCCTCAAAACGATGTCTTCGTCGGGCCATGAATGCCACCCCGATCGACACGACCGTCGCCACGACAAGTCCGGCCAGGAAGTGGTCCAGGCTCAACAGCGGCTGCGTCGCGCCGGCGAGCCATCCGTGGTCGCCCGCGTGTCCCTCGTGTGCCAACAGCGATACCGGCATCAGTAGCAAAAGCCCGGTCGCGACCGGTGTGAGCCAAGCACGTGTGGTCCTCATGATTCCTCCTCTCTCAGCAGATCCTGGGGAGCTGATCCCCGGGAAGCATGTCCACGACTCTGGTGCCGCCCAGGCCCGTGCGGAGCACGACCATACCCTGGTGCTCGGCGACGACGTGCCCGATCCGGGTGGCCGAAGCCCCGACGGGGTGTGCCCTGAGGGCGGCGAGCGCGTCGGCCTCGACTTCAGGGCTCACGAGGGCCACCATGACCCCCTCGTTCGCCACATAGAGGGGGTCGAGGCCCAGCATCTCACAAGCAGCCTCGACGGCCGTCGGCACCGGCAGGTCGCCCGAAAGAGCGACACCCACACCCGAGGCTTGGGCGATCTCGTTCAGCGCCGACGCGACGCCTCCCCTGGTGGCGTCCCGCAGGCAATGAACCCCTGCACCCACGGCGACCCTCAGGGCCTCCACGAGCGGGACCAACGACGCCGTGTCGCTCTCGATGTCGGCTTCGAAAGCCAGTCCTTCGCGGGCAGCCATGATCGCCATTCCGTGACGGCCCAGGGGCCCAGTGACAAGCACCGAGTCGCCCGGACGTGCGAGGTCGGGAGCCGGCCGGAACCCATCGCTCAGGAATCCGACGCCGGTCGTGTTCACGAAGAGCCCGTCCGCTTTGCCGCGGTCGACGACCTTGGTGTCGCCCGTAACGATCTCCACTCCGCAGGCCGCCGAAGCCTCGGCCATGGCGTCCAGGATGCGGTCCAACACGTCGAAGCCGAGGCCCTCCTCTAGGACGAAGCCTGCCGACAGGTACTTCGGAACAGCTCCCATCATGGCGACGTCGTTGACCGTGCCGTGTACGGCGAGGTGCCCGATGTTGCCACCGGGGAACTCGAGCGGACTCACGACGAAGGTGTCGGTGGACACGACTACCTCGACGCCCTCGACTGGCACGCGTGCGCCGTCTCCCAGCCCATCGAGGTACTTGTTGCCGAAGCGCGGGAGGAAGCGCTCACGGAGCAGGCGCGCGCTCATCTTGCCACCCGAGCCGTGACCCAACTGCACGCATCCCGAATCCGGAGCCGGCGTCGGACATGCCACCTGCTGGAGGGCCGAGCGACGAAGGCTTGTCGTGATCATGATGCCACTCCCACGGGCACGTCCGCTTGAACACGACTGAAGTTGTAGTACGCCGCGCACGCTCCCTCGGTGGAGACCATGGGAGCGCCCAGCGGGCTCTCGGGTGTGCAACGGCCGCCGAAGGCCGGGCACTCGAACGGCTTGAGCCGGCCTTTGAGCACGTCGCCGGCGTGGCAGTCGGCTGACTCCTCTGCCGAGATGCCCTCCAGGCCGAACTTCCGCTCCGCGTCGAAGCTCGCGAACTCGGACCTGAGTCCGAGCCCGCTGCCTGGGATCGTTCCGATTCCGCGCCAGCCGCGGTCCACCACCTGGAAGACCCGGGAGACGAGGTCCTGAGCAGGACGATTTCCCTCGCGGCGGACGGACCGAACGTACTGGTTCTCGACCTCGTGCCTGCCGTCCTCGAGCTGGCGGACGGCCATCCAAATGCCTTCCAGAATGTCCAGCGGCTCGAAGCCGGTGACCACGATCGGAACCTGGTACTTGGCGGCGAGGGGCTCGTACTCATCCCAACCCATGACCGTACAGACGTGGCCCGCAGCCAAGAAGCCCTGCACGCGATTGCCCGGATCCTCGAGGATCGCGACCATCGCGGGCGGAACGGTGACGTGCGACACGAGGACACTGAAATTCTCCACGCCCAGCTCACTGGCGCGCCAGACGGCCATCGCATTGGCGGGGGCCGTGGTCTCGAATCCAACCGCGAAGAAGACGACCTCCTTGTCCGGGTTCCGGCGGGCGATCTCCACCGCGTCGAGCGGCGAGTAGACGATTCGCACGTTCCCGCCGCGTGCCTTCACCTGGAGCAGGTCGCACTCGCTCCCCGGCACCCGCAGCATGTCGCCGAACGAAGTGAAGATCACGTCGGGTCGGGCGGCCAAGTGGAGCGCACGGTCGATCTGTACGAGGGGCGTGACGCACACGGGGCAGCCCGGCCCGTGGATCATCTCCACAGCATTCGACAGGACTTCGTTGATGCCCTGCTTCACGATGGTGTGCGTTTGGCCGCCGCACACCTCCATGAGCGTCCAACGCTTCGTGGCCGTGTCGAGGATGCGCTGGACCAGCCCCCGGGCCATGGCGGGGTCGCGGTACTCGCTCAGATACTTCATGACGACACCCCTTCGGCGGCGTCCGCCAGGTCGGCCATCCACTCCAGTTCTTCCAACTGGCTCATCTCGCGGAGGACCTCGAACGTTCGGTGGGCCTCCTCCTCGTCGACCTTGGAGATCGCGAAGCCTACGTGGACCACCACGTAGTCACCGACACTGACCTCGTCGGCGACATAAGCGAGGCAGACCTCGCGCCGCACGCCTCCGAAGTCGACGGTGCCTACGGCGAGGCCCGCGTCGTCACTCCTGTCGATGATCCGTCCCGGGATTCCGAGGCACATGATGATTCTCCTTCAGGCGTTCATGCGGGCGGCGGCCACCACGGCTTGACCGTAGCTCACCGACCCATCGTTGGGTCCCAGCGCGATAGGCGTCAGGACCTTCACTCCTGCCTGCGTCACTTGCCGTCGTATCGAAGACAAGAGGCGCGCGTTCTGGAAGCAGCCGCCGCCCAACGCGACCCGGGACAGCCCGCGCTCGCGGCACAAGTCGAGTGCGAGGCGACTGACGGAAGACGCCAGGGTCTCGTGAAACCGGGCCGCGAGCTCGCCCACGTCCTCCCCGCGGCTTATGCCCATCGCGAGAGCCGAGAGAAGCGGAACGGGGTCGAGCTGGCGCATCCTGCCGTCCGCCTCGATGAGTGGGAACGGGAGGGGCGCGCCGAGAGTGGAGCCCGCGGCCGCCTCCAGCTCCATGGCGGCCTGTCCCTCGTACTCTGACTCGAGACGTAAGCCGAGTGCGGCGGCAGCTGCGTCGAAGAGCCGACCCATGGAAGAGGCGAGCGGGGCATTCAGCCTCCGTTGGACTTGCTGGCGAGCCACGACCAACTCGTTCGGGGGCACGCGGGCGAGTGCCATCCTCGCCCACGGCGCCGACACCTCATCGAGCGACGCGTATCCGAGGAGGGCTCGCCACGGACTGCGCGCGGCCTTGTCCCCTCCGGGGAGTGGCGCGTACCGCAGGTGCGCGAGCCGCTCAAATCCGAGCAGATCAGCCTCCAGAACCTCGAAGCCCCATACGTGGCCGTCGGAGCCGTAGCCTGTTCCGTCGAACGCCAACCCGAGGACCCTATCCGTGATCGCGTGCTCGCCCAACACCGCGGCGATGTGCGCATGGTGGTGCTGGACAGGCGGAAGCTCCGGGAGTCCCGACTCCTCGGCCAGACGGGTAGAGAGGTAGCCAGGATGAAGGTCGTGCACGACCCACCGCGGTTCGATTCTGAAGAGGTGTTCGAACCGGGCAAGGGCGTGCTGGAAGTGCGCGATGGTCTCGAGATTCTCCAGGTCTCCCACGTGCTGACTGACGTAAGCGTCGGACCCCTGCGCCAACGTGAACGTGTTCTTGAGGTGGGGACCGACGGCGAGCACCGCCTCGGGTGCAGCCACTGGTAGCCCTAGCGGCATCGGTGCATACCCGCGCGAGCGGCGCAGGAAAACCGCTTGCTCGTCCACCACACGCACGAGCGAGTCGTCGTAACGTTCGACGATTTCTCGATCGTGGAACAGAAACGCGTCGGCAATGCCAGCCAGCCGGACGCGCGCCTCATCATTGCCGGTCGCGATGGGCTCCTCGTTGGCGTTTCCGCTTGTCATCACGAGTGGCCGCCCACCGAAGGCCTCACTCAGCAGCAGGTGCAGCGGCGTGTACGCGAGCATCACGCCGACGGAGGCGAGGCCGGGAGATACGCTGCGCGCGAGACGAGCGCCTGACCGCTTCGTCATGACGACGATTGGTCGTTCACGGGACGTCAAGAGCGCCGCGTCTGCCTCCGATACGTGGGCCAGCTGTTCGGCGTCGGCAAGGCGGCGAACCATCACGGCGAACGGTTTGGCCTCGCGCCCTTTCCGTGCGCGGAGTCGCCGCACCGCCTCTTCGCAACGCGCATCCACCGCCAGGTGGAATCCACCCAGCCCTCGAAGGGCCACAATACGACCCTCGGACAACAGGCCTGCGGCATGATGGATGGCGTTTTCGCCTCGAACCGGCTTCCCCTCGCCCACGGATTCTAGCCAGACCGACGGACCGCAGGTGGCGCACGAATTGGTCTCGGAGTGGTAGCGCCGGTCGGCGGGATCGAGATACTCGCGCAGGCACTCGGGGCACTGAGGGAAGGCAGCCATGGTGCTTCGCTCACGGTCGTACGGCATCTCCTCGATCACGGTGAAGCGCGGCCCGCAGTCCGTGCACGTGATGAACGGGTAGTTGAAGCGTCGGTCAGAGGGATCTGAGAGCTCGCGCTCGCATGAAGCGCAGATCGCGACGTCGGGCGAGACGGGAAGCCGCCCGACCGGTGTGACGTCACTCGCGACGATCCGGAAGCCCTCGAGCAGGACCGGCTCCGACTCCCTCACTTCAAACGCGTCGATCCTCGCCAGGGGCGGCAGCTCAGTCCTTAGGCCCTTCAAGAACCCTTCGATTTCGGCGGGGGCTGCCTGCGCGATCACCCGAACCGCGCCCGACTCGTTCCGCACCCAGCCATCCACGCCGTGCCGGATGGCGAGGCGGTGGACGAAGGGCCGGAATCCGACACCTTGCACCACGCCCTGCATGCCGATCTCGACCGCTCTCACTCGCTCAGCCGGCACTGTGGGGCGCGCCCCCGACCCGATCGCACGTAGCGATTGATCGAACCGCGCACCGGCGATGGCACGCGTCGTCGGGAGGTACGGGGCGCTGGCCGGGACCGAGATCATGGTCAGGTCACCCCAATCGGACGTCGGGCCTGAGCCCGCAAGAAATCGTACCAAGCCTCCATGCCTGATCCCGTGAGCGCCGAAGTCTCGAAGAACTCGAGGTCGGGGTTCACTTCGCGGGCGTAAGCCTTCGCCAAGTCGACGTCGAACGAGAGGTGGGGAAGCAGGTCCGTCTTGTTGATGACCACGTACCTGGCTTGCTGGAACATCTTCGGATACTTGACCGGCTTGTCCTCGCCCTCCGTCACGGAGAACAGGACGATCTTGGCCGTCTCTCCCAAGTCCCAGCTCGCAGGGCACACCAGGTTGCCGACGTTCTCGATAAAGAGGAGATCGAGAGTGCTCAGCTCGAGCGCCTCGAGCGCCTGTGTCACCTGACGCGCGTCGAGGTGACACGCGCCGCCCGTGACGACTGCCTGTACGAGGTTGTCCGTCCACTGCGCAATGCGATCGGCATCGTTCTGCGTTTGGACATCCCCTGTGATGATGGCGATGCGCATCTCGCCGTTCAGGTCCTGGAGCGTACGCTCCAGCAGGAGCGTCTTACCCGATCCGGGTGAGGAGACGAGGTTGAACGCGGGTACTCCGATCCCGGTGAGGCGCGCGCGAACGTCCCGCGCCAAGGCGTCGTTGCGTTCCATGACGCGCTCCCGGACCTCAATGCGGCGGACGGTCATCGTCGATCTCCAGATAGTGGACCCGAAGGTCGTCTCCAGACGTGAGCTCGAGGGTCGGCCGGGCCCCTCGGAAGGGCTCATTGGCCAGCAGCGCCTCGAGACAGAAGCGAAGGCTTTCCGGCTCTACGCCGGATGTGCGTCCCACGACCACGCCGATCTCGCGCACATGGCAGAGCGCGTCGAGGCCGACCTGGTCTTCGGCGATCCGGCAGATCTCCATGGCGACGCTCATCTCATGCATCGGTATGCGCCCCTTTCGGGGCCTCCGACGCGGTGACGTTCGGCTCGAGGGAGTGACCCCAGGCAGTGAGCTGCGCGCGTACCTGTTCGATCAAGTCGGGGACCGCCGCCTGGACCTTGGCCGACAGCCCGTCGTGGAGCTCGACCCGGTCGGGCTCGATCCCGAGCGCGACCGCCTGCTCCGGGAAGGTCCCCCGCAGCTCGGCGAGGGCGAGGACCTCTGCCAGGTCGATCTGATGAGGAGAGAGCTTCTGCCTCAGATGCCGGGGTAGCTCGTCCCGCTCCAGACGGATGACTTCGCCGGGAGCCCGGTCGTCCCTGATGACATCAAGCACCAGGAGACGGCGCGCGCCCTCGATGTAGGGGAGGACGCGCATGCCCCAGGTGCCACCGTCCAGGAAGACCAGGTCGGGGTCGTGGGTCCAGCGCTCGCGCAGCATCTCGACGACCTCAACTCCGAGGCCGTCGTCGCCCATGAGCGGACTCCCCACGCCGAGCACCACGGTGTCTCCGTCAATCATCGACGAAGTCCACGTCCGCCCGGACGTAGCGCTCCCCGCTGATGATCGACGAGACCCTGCTCTCCTTGTGGAGCACGTCCGCGCGAATGGTCAGATAGACGTGCACCGGAAGGAAGATCAGCCAGAACCACACGAGCACGTGGTGCACGAAGCGCGCGACCTGCGCTCCTCCGAGGAGCGGGCCGACCCAGCCGAACAGCATGAAGAAGAACCCGCCCGTGTTGGCGAGGCCGTACAGATAGAACCCGGTCACCGCCTGCAACAGCGCCAGGGTGTAGATGCCCGTGTACGAGAGCTGCTGGATCGGATTGTGCCCCATGTACTGGGGGGCCTCGTGGGGCTTCACGAACATGTACGCGCGGACGACGCGCCACATGTTCACCCAGTCCCGCACGTGGAAGGGGAAGAGCGCTCTCCAGCGCTCGAACTTGTTGCCCATGAAGAGCCAGTAAGTGCGCAGGATGGCCGTAGCCACGAGCACTCCGGCCGCCGTGAAGTGCACGAAGCGCACGCGACCCATGAGGAAGTGATCCGTGGCCGAGCCGGACGTCATGAAGTACGGGCCTCCGATGTAGAAGCCGGTCACGATAAGCGTGAGCACGGACGCCGCGGCGATCCAGTGCATGGCGCGGATCGGCCAGTGCCAGAGGTAGACCCTCTTGTACCGGACCGGCGCGTCCCTGCTGAGGCTCTCCTGTCGAGTCACGGTCGAGACGCTCATCACTGCACCCTCACCTGCACGACCTCCCGTCCTTCCGAGTCCAGCACGTGGACTCCGCAGGCCATGCACGGGTCGAAGGAGTGGATGGTCCTGAGGAGCTCGATGGGTCGCGCCGGATCCACCAGGGGGTGGTTGTCCATCAGCGCAGCCTCGTACGGGCCGTTGACCCCCTGCGCATCGCGCGGCGAGCAATTCCAGGTGCTCGGCACGACGCACTGGTAGTGCCGGATGGCGCCGTTCTCGATCTGGACCCAGTGGCCGAGTGACCCTCGAGCCGCTTCCAGGAAGCCGTAACCCCGGGCCGACGCGGGCCACGTCGAGGGCTCCCAACGGTCACCGTTGAAGGTCGTCGTCTCACCCGCGCGAACGCGAGTGAGCAACGCGTTGAACCAGTCCTCCAGTTTCCGCGCCAAGAGTACTGTCTCAACGCCGCGAGCCGCGGTGCGCCCCAGTGTCGAGAAGAGCGCCTCCGGCCCCACGCCTAGCCGGCCCAGGGCGTCGTTGACGACCTCCTGTACGTCTTCATGGCCTGAGGCATACGCGACGAGCGCCCGGGCCAACGGGCCGACCTCCATGGGCCGGTCCTGGTACCGCGGCGCCTTCATCCAGGTGTACTTGTCGAAGTCCTGGAGGTACGTCCACGGAGGCTGCGGGCCTGTGTAACGCGGGGTGGTCTCGCCCTCCCACGGGTGCAGCGCGACGTCGTCGCCCCCCTCGTACTCGTACCAGGAGCTGGTGATGTACTCCCGCACCTGCTCGTGGTCGTAGGGCAGCACCTCGGAGAGGTTGCGGTCGAAGATCACGCCCCTCGGGAAGTACATGGAGTCGGTGTCGCGCCACTGACCGTTGTTCGGGAACTCGCCCACGGACATGTAGTTGGACACGCCGCCGCCGATCGAAGCCCACTCTGGATAGAACGACGCGATGGCCAGCAGATCCGGCCAGTATACCTCGTCGACGAAGCGACGGGCCCGCTGAATCATCCCCTGGATCTTGGTGAAGCTCTCCGCATTGATCGTCCCCGTGTCGTCGAGGTTGATCGCGGAAGCCATGCCACCCACGAGGAAGTTCGGGTGCGGGTTCTTTCCGCCGAAGATCGTGTGCACGCGAATGACGTCGCGCTGCCAGTCGAGGGCCTCGAGATAGTGCGCCACCGCCATGAGGTTCGCCTCGGGCGGCAGCTTGTACGCTGGATGGCCCCAGTATCCGTTGGTGAAGATTCCGAGTTGGCCGGACTCCACGAACCGTCGCACCCGCGTTTGGATCTCGGCGAAGTAGGTCGCGGAGTTGTTCGGCCAGGGTGAGATGCTCCTGGCCAAGTTGGATGTGGCTGCCGGGTCGGCCGAGAGCGCACTCACCACGTCGACCCAGTCCAACGCGTGTAGGTGGTAGAAGTGGATGACGTGGTCCTGCACGGTCTGCATTCCGTGGACGAGGTTGCGGATCAGCCCGCCCGCCGCCGGCACCTCGATGTCCAATGCGTCCTCGACGGCCCGGCACGAGGCGAGCGCGTGCACGACGGTGCACACGCCGCAGATACGTTGCGTGAAGGCCCAGGCATCCCGTGGGTCCCGGCCTTCGAGAATGGTCTCGATGCCACGGAACTGCGTGGACGAAGCCCACGCGTCGGCGATGCGACCGTTCTCCTCTTGGACCTCGATGCGCAGATGTCCCTCGATCCGCGTGATGGGGTCTACGACGACTCTAGCCATCGGATCCCTCCTTGCCGGAGCCCGGCGAGACTGGAGCGGGGCCGGTGCCCGGATCCGGGACCACCGGGAGTGGAATCCCCTTCTTGCGTTCGCGAGCTCGATGGATTCCCGTCGCGACGGCGTGCGCTCCGACACCTGCGGCCGTGCCGACCGCGAGGGCCGCGCCGATGAGATCGGCGTTTCGCTCGACGCCGAAGCCCGCCACGTTCGGCAGGCGCTCGTAGAACGGCGTCATCGTGTCCCAGAAGAAGCGCTCTGTGCACCCGAGGCACGGGTGTCCGGCGCCGATCGGCCAGTCGGTGTGGTCGTTCCACTGGAGGATCGGGCACGGCGAGAACGTCGCGGGACCCTTGCAGCCGACCTCATAGAGGCACCAGCCGAGGCGGGCAGCTTCGTCGTCGAAGCGCTGCACGTACTGGCCGGCGTCGAAGTGGGCCCTGCGCGGACACTGATCATGGATCCGCGCGCCGTAGGCGAAGAGCGGCCGCCCCTCGCCGTCCATGGCGGGCAACCGATTGAAGGTCAGGTAGTGGACGATCGTCGCCGTAACCACGTCGGCGATCGGCGGGCACCCGGCGATCGTCACGACCGGCTTGTCCCTCACGATTTCGGCCACGCCCACTGCGCCGGTGGGATTCGGCCGTGCGGCCTGAACGGAGCCGAAGTGCGCGCAGGCTCCGATCGCGATGACCGCCGCCGCCCCCGCTGCCGCTTCCTCGAGGATCTCGCGGCCTGTCCGTCCTCCGATGGTCAGGTAGATCCCGTTCTCCTCCAACGGGACCGATCCGGTAACCAAGAGGATGTACTCGCCGTAGTTCTCCTCCATCGAAGCCTGTAGAGCCGCCTCGGCGGCGTCTCCGGCGGCCGCCATCAGCGTGTGCTGGTAGTCGAGCGAAACCAGGTCGAGAACGAGATCGCCGATCGTCGGATCCGACGACCGGAGAACGCTCTCCACGCATCCGGTACACTCCTGTAGCTGTAGCCAGACTACGGAGGGGCGTCGGAGGTTCTGCAGCGCTGCCGCCACCCGCGGCACCAGCGCTTCGCTGAGCCCGAGCATGACGGAGATTTGGCCGCAGAACTTGAGGAAGTCACGCCGGCTCACGCCGCGGCGCTCCATGTGCTCACCGAGCGTCTCGTCGTGAGTCCAGGCGTGCGAAGTCGGGAAGAACATGGACCCACCTCCCTGCTGCAGACGGTCACTCTAGTACCGC